>Ga0181587_10000002_pt1 | contig 265267 bp, 251 predicted proteins | sample 071ome_27_FD_132463 | JGI IMG/M metagenome (GOLD analysis project Ga0181587, IMG submission 132463) | Coastal salt marsh microbial communities from the Groves Creek Marsh, Skidaway Island, Georgia - 071409AT metaG (megahit assembly) | ecosystem: Environmental > Aquatic > Marine > Intertidal... | reverse complement strand
TGGATAAACGGCGCCGGTGTTGAGCTGGGCGCGCGCTGGTCCAGAGCCGGACCGTTTACACGCGCCTGTTCCGTGGTCACCACCTTCCGGCGGCCCTGTTGCAGGGCGAGCATCTTTTGCGTTTCCGGCGAGGTTTCATCGATCTTGTCGAAGTTGGGCTGAAAGAAAACATGCGGGCTGCCGGCGCCCACCATCATCGCGTATTCGGAGCCCTGGGGAATTTCGTCCATATCCGGCGGCCGGCCGACGACCGTGGAGAGCTTCTTTACCATCTCGTCGGTCTTGATGATCTTTTAGTGGGCGGTCCAGAGAATTCCGGGGCGGGACAAGACCTCCGGCAGGTAGGTGCCATGCAGCCAATTCAGGTAGTCATCCCGGTCTTCGTCCTTCAGGTCGTACCAAACGATGCGGATGCTTTCATCCATGAAAATTTCCTCAAATTTTTTTTCGCAGCCGGTCAAAACCGGTTCTTAAACAGCTTCATTCCGATCCAGGAAAGTTTAGAATGATTCTTCTAAATAAGATCGAAAATTTGGATTGTTCAATTCATTTCATGGGTTGCCCTGTTAATACTACTTAGGTACATTCCCTTGCGCTTGGATAAAAACGGGCGAGTTTAACAGGGAATGCTCTTGTGGGGCCGTCGGAAATGACGGCCCCATTTTTAATGGCCGGCCGCTATTGGGACTGGTCTGAAATCCCGTAATCTCAAAATTTAAATGATTGGTCTCGCTGCGGAAGCGCCGCAAAAGAAAACTAGGCGGCGGCCTGACCGTCTTCCTGCCACACGGCCTCGAATAGCGCGATCGGGTCTTCAAAACCCTTCATTTCACGGGTCCCGCGATTGACGAATTTATAGGCTTTGCCGGCGCAGATGCCTTTCACGGTTTCCGACACCAGGATCTGATAGTTGGTCGCCTTATCGACGATCCGTGCGGAAAGCTGGACCGTGGTGCCGAACAAGTCGTCTTCCTCGACGATCGGCTCGCCAGCGTTGATGCCGATTTTCACGCCCAAGGGCACAGCCGGATTGGTGGCGTTGCTTTCGGCCACCTTGCGTTGAATGTAGATGGACGCGCCGACCGAATTGGCGACGTTCGAAAACGACGCCATGATCCCGTCGCCGGTATGTTTCACTTCCTTGCCGTGATAGGTGGTCAGGGCCGCCCGGACGATGCGGTTGTGGGTGCGCACGACTTCCTGGGCGGCCGCGTCACCATGGTTTTGCGTCATGGCCGTGGAACCGACAATATCGGTAAAGAGCACCGCAACGGTGCCGGAGGATGTCCCGGTTGCACCGCCGCCTTCACCACCTTTAGTGTTCCAGGAGTCCAGCGCGGTTTCCAATTTCTTTGCGGCATTCCCGTCGCCCGAAATTTGCAGGTTCATGGCCTCGCGACCGGCCTCAATCATATTCAGATATTTGGGATTGCCGAGGTACGAGGAGAACTCGGCAGCAAACTTCTTCGCTTGTTCCGATTTGGTGCCGACCGCGCCGACACTATCAACCATGATTTGTTCGACCTCATCATCGCTGAGGTTTTCGGTCGAGCCCATAGCTTCACAAGCGCCCGCAATATAGAGGTTCACACCAAACTTGTTGAACGAGTCCAGTTTGGGACGGGTTTGCTGTACTTCCTGTAGTCCGCGGCTCAGGAAGTTCATCACCGTCGCCCGTTGCTTTTCACCTTGGACCGAGAGCTTGCCGCCCACCGGTTCGGGTTCACTAACCGGCTCGTCCTCCTCCATTTCCTCGAGTTCTTCAGAAGCGGCCAGGACGGCATCGAAATCATCCACGATTTCCGCTTCTCGCTCCTCCTCAAGGGCTCGCCTGGCTTGCTGACGGCGGAGGGCCGCCTCTTGTTCAGGGGTCAGCTTCTTTGGTTGCAGCGCTTCTTTCCACAGGTTCTTTTCATGTTGCTCAAAGCGCTTCACATGCACTTCGCCGGAAAGTTCCTCTTTACTGATGAAGGCGTATGCGGAAGCGGATATGCTCACGATGAAGCCGACAAGGAATACCATGAACAGGACATCGGAATAGTTGTTACGGCCGATGGCGCCCTTCAAGATGGGCAATTCTTCAATGGAAAGGGCCACAACCCAGGTGAGCATGGCGGCAATCATGAAGCTGGCCAGGGACAAAAATCCCAGCTTCGTAAACAGGCCTTTTTTGACCTTCTTCTCGGTGGTTACTTGTCCCTTGGCTTGGGCCATGGTCACGAACTGTCCCGTTTAATCTACTCCACACAAAAGTATCCGGGCTTTTGTCAACGCGTCGTTCCCTAGAGGGGAGACGGGCAATTCTGAAAGTCCGGACAAATACATACCAATTAGTGGATTAAACTAGTCTCTCTTATAAAAATTTTCAATTCTCGGATTTCAACGATACACAGCAAAAACGCGGGCTACTCAGTCCCGCGTTTTGTCCATAAAACTCAGAATTTAAAGATTTATTACAATGGGTTAGCTCTTTAGTCCCAAATTCTGGAACCGCTTGTTGAACTTGGCGACCTGACCGCCGCTGTCCACCAGCCTGTGTTCGCCGGTCCATGCGGGATGAGACTTGGAATCGATATCGAGTTTCATCGTATCGCCGGCCTGGCCCCAGGTGGAGCGGGTTTTAAACTCCGAACCGTCCGTCATAACCACGGTAATTTCGTGGTATTCCGGGTGAATATCGCTTTTCATATTAACGTCTCCTGCGAATCGAGGCGCTTATATACATAAAGGCCGTGTCCGGTGCAAGGGATAGAAGTCTATTCGGGGACGGATTTTCGGACCAGCCTGTACGCCAGGATCAGCACCACAACCATCAAGATGGCGCCAGCAAAAAATGGCCAGTCCTTGCCTAGCCAGGCGAACAAGAAGCCCGCACATGCCGGGCCGAAGACGCGCGCAAGTGTGGAAGCGGATCGTCCTGCGCCCATGATGGCGCCCTGGTCGGCGGCGGATACCTGCAGTGACAATTGACTGGTCAGCGCGGGAGAGCAAATGCTGAAACCGTATGTCGTAACTGCCATGGCGATAAGTAGCAGGGGCAGATTGTCCGAAAACGGAATGATCAACAGACCAATGCCAAGCGCGATAAATCCATGCCGGATCATGGCGGGCTCGCCCATCCGCCGGGACATGGGGCCGATCAGCGAACCTTGGATGATCGCGCTGATGATGCCGGAATAGGCAAACACGTAACCGTTCTGCTCCACCCCCCAGCCCAACGTGCGCTCCGTCCAGAGGGCAAAAGTCGCTTCCAATCCGGCAAACACGAATATCGCCATAAATGTCAGGACAAGGGTCAGCCGGATATCCGGCCGGACCATTGTCTGGAAAAATTGCCGCCAGCGGTCGCCGGTGGTCATGATCGAAAGCGCGGCGCGGACCTCTGCCGAAAGAGATTCCTTGAGAATAAGCAATGCCAGTATGAACGCTGCGGCCGAAAATCCTGCCGCCGCATAGGAAGGCAGCGCAAAGTTTGTGTTGGCCGGGTCACTGCCGGCCAGAAGCCCGCCGATCGCCGGACCCGCGATAAAGCCGACGCCGAATGCCGCGCCGATCAGGCCCATGCCTTTGGATCGATTTTTCTCGTCGGTGACGTCCGCCACGTAGGCGAAGGCGGTGGATATGCTGCCGGCCATGATGCCGCCCCACGCGCGCGCTAAATACAGCGACGCCAGACTGTCCGCGTAGGCGAGCCAAAGATAGGCAACCACGGTACCGGCCAGACTGATCAACAGCACCGGCCGCCTGCCATAACGGTCGCTGAGGCCACCCCAGATCGGGGCGGTCACGAACTGGGCCAGGGAATAAACCGCCATCAAGAGAGTCACTTGATCCGGTGTCGCGCCGAAATATTCGCCATAAAACGGGAGCAACGGAATGATGATGCCGAAGCCGACCAGATTGATGAACACAATGAGGAACAGAATGAACATATGAGGCCGGTGGTTGGCGTTGTGCCGAAGGCTAACGCTGGGTGAGCTTCAATTCGATCCGGCGATTGCGGCTGTGGGCAACAGCCGTATCCCGAGGGTCCACGGGTTGATACTCGCCAAATCCGGTGGCTGCAAGATTTGTCGGCGGGATGCCCTTTTCAATGAGAAACCTGACGACGGAAATTGCCCGCGCGGTGGACAGTTCCCAGTTGGAGGGAAACCGCGCGGTCTGGATGGGGACCTGATCCGTATGCCCGTCCACCCGAAGTATCCAGTCGATATTGTTTGGAATTTTGCTGGATATCTCGATAAGCGTCCCGGCAAGCTGCTCGATCTGTTTTTTCCCTTCCTCGCCGAGATCAGCGGAGCCGGTGGTGAACAAGACTTCCGACTGAAAAACGAAACGGTCACCGGAAATGCGTATACCTTTTTGGTTGCCGAGAAGCTCCCGAAGTTTGCCAAAGAACTCGGACCGGTACTTGGAGAGTTCCTGGACCTTACTCGCCAGGGCGGCATTCAATCGCTTGCCCAGATTGGCGATACGAACCCGCTGTTTTTGTGCGACTTGTTCGGACGCTTCCAGTGTGGCCGCGATCTGCGAGATTTGTTTGCGTAGGGCGGCTATCTGCCTGTTTAACAATGCGACCCGCGCGCGCGCGGTTTGAGAGAGCCGCCGTTCGGTAATGATGCGTTCGTCTTTCTGGGAGACTTGCCCGAGAAGATTTCGAACTTTGCCTTCCAGGTCTTCCCTGAGCGCCTTCAGCGCCTCGATGTCATCGGTCAGGGCGGCAATTTGTGCGAGCTGCGTCTCGATCTTCTTTTTGTCTGTTTCAATACTAGAGAGGGACTGCGCCAGGTCCTGTCTGAACTTCTCCGCCTGCGCCTTGAATTGTTGCGCCTGCTCTTCCGCCGTTTCAGCGCGGAGCGTCAGGTCCTTAATCTGCTGATCAAGATCATCCCGCGCCGAAATAGAAGCAGACAATTCGTCGGACAGTTGCGTGATGTTGGCGCGCAGGTCTTCATTGGCCTGACGTTCCAATGCCAACAGGTCCGCCAGTTCAGTGACTTGGCCACGCAGCCGGTCCAGGGCCTGATCCCGCCCGGACAGCGCCTCGTTCAAAAAGAACTGCGCGATGACGAAGATCATCAACAGAAAGATGATAACCATCAGCAGAGTCGCCAAGGCATCGACGAAGCCCGGCCATATGTCGGTGCGATGTTGGTTGCGGCGCGCCAAATAGGCCACGGTAGCGTTTCCTAACTCTAATCGCCTTTGGAACTGGCGGCGATCGTGCGGGCGAGCAGTTTGATTTCGCTCCGCACTTGTTGGATCAAATCATCCCGTCCGGCGCTCAGTTCTTCCAGCAGCCGCGCGACATAAACATCCAAGTTTCGGATGTGCGTCTGTGTCGCTTCGTCCATTCCGCCGCCTTTCAGGCCGTCACCGGCAAGCCGCTCCAGGGTGTTTTTCAACTCGGTTTGGTTTTCCGCCAATTTCACCAGAAAATTCTGCTCGGCCCGCATTTGATCGCCGAGAGAGCCCAAGTGCTCCGTCAGCTTAACCAGACTTTGGTTGCTGGCGATGTTGCTTTCCTGCCCACGCGCCAGAGTGCGCTGTAAGTTTTCAAGGCTCTCAGCTGTTTGCTCAAGCAACGCCTGAACATAGGCGGGGACCGATTGATCCCCTTCGGCGGTCAATCCGCCGGACGACAGCCGGGTAAGACTGGACAGCCATTCCTCCAAATCATTGTAAAACCGGTTCTGCGCCTGACTCGCCTGAAGGTCCAGAAAGCCCAAGACCAAGGAGCCGGCCAAACCGAATAGGGACGATGAAAACGCGGTGCCCATGCCATCCAACGGCGCGGCCAGGCCTTCTTTTAAACCGGCAAAAACCGCGGCGAAATCACTGCCGCTAACCGTTAAACCTTCAATCACGTCGCGGATGGACCCGACGGTTTCCAGCAACCCCCAGAACGTGCCGAGCAATCCTAGGAAAATCAGCAATCCGATCGTGTAACGGGACAGGTCGCGGGATTCATCCAAGCGCGAGGCAATCCCATCCAGTAGGGATCTCATGGAAAGCGTAGACAGGCTCAGGCTGTCCTTGCGCTCTCCCAGCATAGTCGCCATCGGCGCCAGAAGCTTCGGCGGTTTTATGCCAGAGAGGGCGGGGGAGTTCTTGCGGAAATTCTCGATCCACGCCACTTCCGGATTAAGGGAGAGCACCTGCCGAAAATTATAGATGATCCCCAACAGCAACACGCCGACGATCAAACCGTTTAGGCCGATGTTTGCTTCGAACGAGTGTTGTAACGGGGCAAACAGGAACAGGCACAGCAGCCCGACCACAAGGACGAACAGCGCCATTCGGATCAGCGTGCGCCGGGGTGAGGTCACTTTGGGTCTCCTTTCTTCCCCTGGTCGATGTTGGCCGTTTGGTTTCCGGACTCAGCCCGTTCTCTCAAATCACCGGGACGGCGATGCGAGGGCGGGCCGGGTTTTCGTCATTAATTGCCGATAACGCGCAGATCGACGCGGCTCGGTTGACCGTCGGGCACCTGGTTGCCTAGGGCCCGGACGTCGATGCGGGTACTCTTAACGCCTTTATTGATCAGATAATAGCGGACCGCCAAAGCGCGGGACAGCGAAAGACGTCGCGCCTTGCTCGACGACATGTTGGGTTCACCTGCATAGGCCAGTAATTGCATTCGGGCTTCCGGCTGCGCTTTTAGCTGGGCGGCGACGCCATCAAGCTGTCTCTGCGAAGCGCTGCTCAGCCTCGACGTGCCGGCGGCAAAGGCCACATTTTGTGAGGCGACCGGTTCACGCGATGCGGTTTCCGTGGCGGGCGCGGCGAGCTTTTCCGGTACCGGTGCGGCCTTTGGAACAGCTGGCGGTGGAGGCGGCGCCTTCACGGCCGGGGCGCTCGGCGGGGAGACCGCGGGCGGCGGGGGCGGCGCCTTGGAGATCTCCACTTCGGGTTTGGGCTGTGCCGGCGGGGTGGGGGCAACGGGTGGCTTCGGCGTTAATTTAGTGACCGGCTTCTGGGCCACCGGCGTCTTCGGTGCTGACTTCAGTTTTGGCCGAGGCTTGCTCGGTGCGCGGCGTGTCGTGGGTTTCCTCTTTCCCCACTCGCTCGGCGGAATGAGTTTCACTTGCGGCAAATTCGCCTCATTGGCCTGATCAGCGCTCGGTGGGCCGCTATACAGCAGTCTGGACCGGGGCGCGCGCCCGGGAGGATCCAAGAGGTTGCCCCGCAGGCTGGGCAACATGATGCCGCCGCCGCTGCTCTTCGGGGCAGGGCCGAAGCCGCCGTTTTCGAGAACGCTCATATCAACCAGCACTTCGTTGCCGGCATCCCAAGGGCGGAGTTGTGCGTCAGCAGTGACCGGCGCCAGTGCGGCCGGAGCGGCCAACAGCGCGGCAAAAAAGAGCTTGTGGAAGGCGTGGTTCCGCGTTTCTCGTGTGCCCGTCATATTGAGCATCCCCTCAAAGGTCCCAAACGAATAATTCTCGCCGCTTTGTGCGAGATTCCCATGGTCGCAACATAACCAAGCGCCGCGTTTCAGACAACAGGCTAGGTCTTTTTCCCGGGTCAGGCTGTGGCGATTGCCGGGAGAGGAAAGGGAGTTTGTGTGGCAAGAATATGGCGAATGCGGGGTTTTATTTGCCGGCCTTGCGGACCAATTCGCGAAGCGGCTGATGAAGTTCTGGCGTAGCGGCAATGATAGAGCCGGCTTCCAGCATTTTGTCTCGGCCGGTCAAATCACTGACAAGGCCGCCAGCTTCGCGCACCAATATGATTCCTGCCGCCATGTCCCACGGATGGAGCCCCCGTTCCCAAAAGCCATCGAAACGTCCGGCGGCAACGTATGCCAGGTCAAGAGCCGCGCTGCCGAACCGCCGAATGCCCGCCGATTCGGCCATAACCGACTGCATCTCCGCCAGAAACGCCGTGTGATCGTCTTCGGTGCCGCGGCCCTTGAACGGGATACCGGTGGCGAAAATGGAGTCCTGCGGGTTGGTGCGGGAGGAAACCCGCATCCGGCGGTCGTTGAGATAAGCGCCCTGGCCTTTCTCTGCCGTGAACATCTGTTCATTGATTGGATCGAAGATGATCCCGGCGGTGATTTCGCCGAGCTCTTCCAGGGCGATGCAAATGGCGAAGTGCGCGATACCGTGCAGAAAGTTTGTGGTGCCGTCGATCGGGTCGATGATCCAGCGGCGGTCGGGGTCTTCACCGGGTTCTTCGCCGCCTTCCTCCATCAGGAAACCGTAATCTGGGCGTGCATGGGATAATTCTTCCCGAAGAATCTTCTCGGTGCGAATATCGGCGGCGGAGACAAAATCCGCCGGCCCCTTGCGGGAGACCTGCAAATTATCCACCTCGCCATAGTCGCGCTTAAGCCGCTGCCCGGCCTTGCGGGCGGCGTTGATCATAACGGTGATGATGGCCGAATGTCGGGCCATGGTTAAAGTCTCCTGGCGGCCCGGTGCGGCTTAGTCTTTGGCCCGCTCGACATAGGACCCGTCTTCGGTGGAGATGACGATCCGGGTGCCGGTTTCAATGTGCGGCGGGACCATGGTCTTCACGCCGTTGTCGAGGACCGCCGGTTTATAGGACGAGGCGGCAGTCTGCCCTTTCACCACGGCGTCGGCTTCCACGACTTCAAATGTAGCGTGCGGCGGCAGTTGGACGCCGATGGGCTCTTCCTCGAAGGTTTCAATGATGACCTGCATGCCATCCTGCAGATAGGCGACCTGGGTCTCACCTACATCCTCCGTGCTCATGGCAATCTGGTCGTAGGTCTCATTGTTCATAAAAGTATGCATATCGCCGTCGCTGAACAGATACTGGTAGTCGTTCTGCTCCAGCCGTGCGCGCTCCACCGTTTCAGAGGCCCGGAACCGTTCGTTCAGCTTGGTGCCGTCGCGGATATCCTTCAATTCCACCTGCAGATAGGCGCCGCCCTTGCCGGGCTGGGTGTGCTGAATTTTGATGGCCCGCCAGAGCCGATTCTGATGTTCGATGACCATACCGGGGCGGACGGCGTTTCCGTTGATCTTCATGGCTTTCTCTTCCGAAAATCTTGTTCAAATTCGATGCCCAATGAGGGCGGGCGCGATACCTATCAGGTTCCCCCAGCGGGGGCAATGACTTGGCGCGTCGCCTTATCCGGCCGAGGCTTCGGCGATCACCCGATTGAACTCTTTGACGGCGGCGGCTGGGCCATCAGCATGATCCCAGACGGCAGAGACCACGGCGAGGAAATCCGCGCCGGCGCGGACCAGTTCGCCACAGTTCGCCGGCGTGATGCCGCCGATGGCGACACAGGGGACGGTGGTGAACCGGCTCCAAGCCTCCAGAATGTCCGGCGAGGTCTTGCCCTTGGCGTCTTTGGTGGCGGTGGGGAAGAAGGCGCCGAAAGCGACATAGTCCGCGCCATTGTCCGCGGCCTCCATCGCCAGGTGCCGGGAATCGTGACAGGTCACCCCGACAATGGCGTCATCGCCGACGATCCGTCGGGCGTCTTCGTAGCTCGCATCTTCCTGACCCACGTGCACGCCATCACAGCCGGCTTCAACCGCCAGATCCGGGGCATCGTTCATGAGGAACGCGACGTCACGGGATTGGGTGAGGGGGCAAAGGATTTCGGCCGCACGCAGAATGTCATCGGCGCTGCAGTCTTTGAGGCGAAGCTGCACGCTGGCCACATCGCCGGCGTCCAGCGCGGCGGCCAGATGATCGGCGAACGCCGACACATCCGGCAGGCGCGGCGGGGTGATCAGATAAAGTCTGCAGGCGTTATCGTTCATGGGCTTTCGATAGGTTTTGCCGGCGGCTTCTGCAAGCGGTTTTCACCCGCCCGGTTGACCCGGTCCCCGGTCTAAACTAAGTCCAAGGAATTGGAATCAGAAAACCCCAAGGAGATACATCATGTCCGCCGCCATTAATATCAGCCGGGTCGATCACTATGGTCTCCGCGTGACCGACGTGGAGAAGGCCAAAGCGTTCTACAAGGTCCTGGGGTTCGAGCTGTTTCATGAAGTCGATTTCGACGCGGTGGTTATCCTGAAAAACGCCAATGACGTGGAGATCAATTTGATCGTCAACGGCGTCGATCTGACCGAAGGCAAGAACATTCTGATGGATGTACCGGAGAAGCATCCCGGCTATACCCACATCGCGCTTAGGGTGGAGTCAATCCTGGATACGCTCTCGGTCCTGGAAGAAAACAACATCGCCATTTCTCAGGGCCCGGTCACCTTTGGCGGCGACGGGCATGTGTCGGTGTTCGTGCGCGACCCGGACCGCAACGTGGTCGAACTGCGTGGCCGCAAACAGGATGAAGAGGATATTCCCGGCCTGGTATTCTACGATCCCGAGGGGTGAGGAAGGCGAAACGGGCCTCTGGCCTCTGCATAGACACTCCATTGCATTGGAAATTCAATGGAGGGTAAAATGAGCACCATGGTTTCAGAACTATATGACGCCTTAAAAGAAGCCGGCGCGTCTGAGGGCAAGGCCCAGGCGGCGGCGATCGCTATTGCCGACTATGACAAGCGGTTCGCGATCATTCACTCGGATCTACTGCTTCTTAAATGGATGGTTGGTTTCAACCTAGCCTTTTCCACAGCAATCGCCTCGAAGCTTTTCCTCTAAGCCTCGTTTCCTGATCCACTGCCCGAAATAAGGTCTCGCTTAGAGAAGCGAGCCCATTTTCGTGGCGGTATCAATCATCCGGTTGGAGAAGCCCCATTCATTGTCGTACCAGCTCAGCACGCGGACGAACTGGCCCTCGATCACCTGGGTTTCCGGTGTATCGAAGATAGAGCTGTGCGGATTGTGATTGAAATCCGTTGAGACCAGCGGGGCGCTGTTGACGCCCAGGATGCCTTTGAGTTCGCCGGCGGCGGCTGTTTCGACCGCTTCGTTCACCGCGTCGACCGATGTTTCCTTGGACGGTACGAACTTGAAGTCGATGACCGACACGTTCGGCGTCGGCACCCGGATGGAGGTGCCGTCCAGTTTGCCGTTGAGTTCCGGCAGCACCAGACCGACCGCACGGGCGGCGCCGGTCGAGGTCGGGATCATGGAAACAGAGGCGGCGCGGGCGCGATGCAGGTCGCTGTGCAATGTGTCCACTGTACGCTGATCACCGGTGAAGGAGTGAATGGTGGTCATGAACCCGCGCTCAATCCCGAACGCGTTGTGCATGACATAGGCCACCGGGGCCAGGCAGTTGGTGGTGCAGGACGCGTTGGAGACCACGGTGTGGTCCGCCGTCAATTGATCGGAGTTCACGCCGTAGACGATCGTCATGTCCGCGCCGGAAGCCGGGGCGGAAATCAGCACCCGCTTGGCGCCGGCGTCAAGGTGGGCCGAGGCCTTTTCCTTGCTGGCGAAAAAGCCCGTGCATTCAAGAGCGATATCGACGTTCAATTCCTTCCAAGGCAGGTTTGCCGGGTCCCGTTCGGCGGTGACCCGCACCGGACCCTGACCGGCGTCCATGGTGTCGCCATCGACTTTGACGTCTTGTGGCAGAATGCCGTGGACCGTGTCGTATTTCAGCAGGTGCGCGTTGGATTCCGTTGGGCCGAGGTCATTGATGCAGACCACTTCGATGTCCTTCGTATTCCGTTCCAGCATAGCCCGGTACACCAAGCGTCCAATCCGGCCAAATCCATTAATCGCAACTCTGAGCGCCATTTTTGTCTCCGTTCGTCTTTGGTAAATCTGAAAATCGCGGGCGCGCGCGTCGCCCCCTGGACTGCGGGGCAACATTGTCGGGAATCCCCTGGCAGTCAACAGGCAATTTTTCTGTTAAACGGGGCGAGATGAGCGGTTGACGGTTTTGGTCTTCCCGGCCTAATGTGCCGCCTTAATGAGAGGCTTGAAGAAATCTTGGCAACCGGTTCTACCCAAAGCAATATTTCCGTAACACAAGCGAAGCAGCGGTTGAATTCCGCGCTTGATCGCCTGGATGCCGCGTTGGCTAATAAGTCGGGGGCGCCGGCGGACGATAGTGGTCTGCAGGCGGAACTTGATGCCGCCCGTAAAGAAATCACCGACCTCAAGAATAAGAATCAAACTGTGTCCGCCCGTTTGGATACGGCCATCGGCAATCTGAAGACGATTCTGGGAGATAAATGACGTGGCCCAGATTTCCGTCACCATTAACAATCGGAAATATGACATTGCGTGCGATGACGGGCAGGAAGCACACCTTACCCGGCTTGCCCAATATGTAGACCGACGGGTAGACGAGCTGGTGGCCGCGGTCGGCCAGGTCGGCGATGCCCGGCTGCTGGTGATGGTCAGTCTCTTGGTGGCGGATGAATTGTCCGAGGTGTACACCGAACTGGATCAGCTTAGGAACGACCGCCGGCCCGGTAATGCGCCGACCGCCGCGCCGCCGGCGTTTACCGCAACCGAGATCGAAGCCTTGGCCGAACGCATCGAAAAGATTGCCCAGAGTCTTGAATAGACCTACATTAGGTGCGGGCAGACGCTGCGGGGTGCGTGGCGCATGTAAAATCTCCGGGGCCAATATACACGTACCGGGAGCTGTCCCTGCCGGGCTCGTGGGCCCGGCATACGGCGCCCACCTAGACCTTTGGGCCTAGGAAGATTCGATGCAAGACGGCTCACGCGGCGTCCCCGCTTATTCGATCAAGGATCATCGTGCTGATCTCCTCTCACGCAACCCATAAGAAGTCGCTCCGCGCCGAGGCCTTGGCGCGGCGGCGGGTGCTGGCGTCTGAATTCGACGATGCGGCTGGTCAGGCGCTCGCGTCCATGTTGATCGAACAAATTTCAGGATGCAAAGCTGTCGCCGCTTATTGGCCCATGCGGGACGAGATCGACGTAAGGCCGGTTCTCCATGTTTTGGCGGCGGATGGCAAAGACACCTTTCTCCCCGTCGTGGAAACCAAAAACGCCCCATTGATTTTTCGCCGTTGGCGGCCGGACGATGCGCTGGTGCGCTCGAGCTTTGGTGTCGAGGAACCATCGGCGGATCAGCCAACAGGCGTTCCCGATTGTCTGATCATTCCACTACTGGCGTTCGACCGGGGCGGCTACCGGCTGGGCTATGGCGGCGGGTTTTACGACCGGACCATTGCCGCCTTGAAAGAAACCGGTCCCTGTCTGACCATCGGCGCCGCCTATGCCGGACAGATGATGGACCCTTTGCCCCGGGAAAGTCATGATCAGCCGTTAGACAAAATTGTGACCGAGAAAGGCGTGATGACTTTCGGGACCACGCGAACATGAAGCTCATTTATTTCGGAGACGTTGTGGGTAAATCGGGGCGCACCGTCCTGCTGGACGTGCTGCCGGGTTTACTGGACAGGCTGTCACCGGACTTCGTCATGGTGAACGGCGAGAACGCCGCACACGGGTTCGGCATCACTGGGAGCATCTGCGAGAAGTTCTTTGACGCGGGCGTGGATGTGATCACCACGGGCAACCACGCCTGGGACCAGAAAGAGATCATCGAGTACATCAAAACCGAACCGCGGCTTCTCCGTCCATTGAACTATCCGGAAACGACGCCGGGTCTGGGTAGTGGCGTGTTCGAGGCGCGGGACGGCAGCAAGGTTCTGGTGGCGCAAGTCATGGGCCGGTTGTTTATGGACCCGTTGGATGATCCGTTCGCCGCGATCGACAAAGCGGTAAAAGGCGCGGTCCTGGGCGATGATATCGACTGCATCGTTGTCGATATCCATGCCGAGGCGACCAGCGAGAAAATGTCCATGGGGCATTACCTGGATGGCCGGGCGTCTATGGTGGTCGGCACCCATTCTCACGTGCCCACGGCGGATGCTCAAATCTTGCCAGGCGGCACGGCCTACCAAACCGACCTCGGCATGTGCGGCGATTATAACTCCGTCATCGGTATGAAGAAGGAGGCCGCCATCGGCCGGTTCCTGAAGACCATGCCGTCAGAACGACTGGAACCGGCAGAGGAAGCCGGCACGGCCTGCGGCATCTATTTGGAAACGGACAATGCGACCGGGCTCGCCGTACGTGTGGAGCCGCTGCGCATTGGCAGCCGCCTCAAGGAAGCTAATTTGTGAAACGGCTCATCGTCATTGCCGCGGCTATGTTCGCCGCCCTTGGATCAACTGCAACGGCGCAGCCGGTCGATCCCGGAAACGGGACCTGGTTTCTCTGTGAGTACGCCCACAGCAAAATCCCTCCATCGGACAATTGCGCCATGCTGGACGACGACGGATTCATGGTCCGCGACGGTGTGGTCTTTCATGTGAAGGTCACCGACAGTCAGGAAGCCAACTGCCGGGGAGATCGCGCCGGCAATTGCTTCAAGCGAACTGTTGAGAAAATCACCACAGAATTTGGCCGGATCGGTCCCATTGAAGTGGCGTCTTCTTATTTGGCGGTCGACTATTTCGGTTGTATCCAGAGCTATGATTTCAGCCCGAAAGGCTCGTATGTGGAAATTCGGCCCGCAGAAGAACGCTGCTTTTGGACGCCGGACAAACATTATTATCTGGCGCGCTACGAGGGCCGGATCAAACTGATTGAAGACGATTAAGGGAGGAAACAAACATGGCCGACAAACCCGCGCGTGAGACGCCGGAACAACTACCGCAGATATCCAAGCTGCCGATCCCGGACGTGGAAACCTTGCCAGAAGACCTGCAAAAATACATCCGGGTCTGCGATGAGAAGCTGGGCTATGTCCCCAACGTGGTCCTGTCTTATACGTTTCGCCCTGAAAAACTCCGGACTTTTATCTCCAAGTATGACGAGATGATGTTGAAGGACGAGCATACGACGCTCACCCGGCTGGAACGGGAAATGATCGCGGTCGTGGTCTCTTCTTATAACCACTGCCTCTATTGCATCACGTCCCATGGCCAGGCGGTGCGGGAGTTTTCTGGCGACCCGCTTCTGGGCGATATTCTGGCCACCAACTACCGAGAAGCAAACCTGTCAGAGCGCCACATGGCAATGCTCGATTTTGCCTGGCACATGACGGCCAACCCGGCGGAGACCACAGATGCGCACCGGCAAAAACTTTATGACGCCGGCCTGACCGCGGAAGAAATCTTCGATGTCGCCGATGTGATTGCGTATTTTAACTATACCAACCGGATGGCGCTCGCCACCGGCATGGCGCCCAACAAGATTTACTTTGGTATGGACCGGCTGAAGCCGGAATAAGAGTTATTCGACGCCCTCGATCATGCGGAGATCGCGGGTCACGCCGTTATCCAATACTTTGAGCGCATCCTGGTAACCGGGACTGTCGTGCAGTGCGATGGCCTGATCCACAGAGTCAAATTCGATGATGGTGGTGCGTTCCATGATGCCTGCTTCGTACACCTTGGTGGGCATGCCGCGGGTGATGAACGTGCCGCCGAACTTCTCGATTTCGGGGCCGGCCATCTCGGCATAGGCCTGAAGTTTTTCCATGTCGTGAATTTCGCGATAGATCGCGACCCAATATCCCTTCGCCATAAGTCTCCTCCCGTAGGCTGGTCAGCCGGCAGGATAGGTGAGGGGGAAGGCCGGGTAAACGTCGCAATGACTTGGGGCAGGACCCTAAGGATTGTTCACGTGTTGCAGGAGTTCCTTGGAAACGGAATGTTCCAACGCTTCCATCAATCTGGCCGGGCTGACAGGCTTGCCCAGGAAGCCGTTGACGCCGAGCTTCTTGGCGGCGACCACCAAATCCTTGGTTGCTTTCGAGGTAACCATGACAAAGGCCTGCTTGGGGGGCTTGGCGCGAATGCGCTTTAACAGCTCCAATCCGTCAACGCCCGGCATTTGCCAGTCGCTGATGATCACGTCAAATTCCTCGTGATGGTTCTCCATTAGGTCCAGAACCTCGGCGCCGTCCGCGGCCATGCGCACATTGCGGATTTTCAACTCACGGAGCATGGCGTGCAGCAAATCGCGCACCAAGGTTTCGTCATCGACCACCAGGACGCGGGGCCCGGGGAGAATTTCCGGGTTGGCCTGTTGTTTTTGCACCTGGATTTCCCACTCGGCTTTTTTCTCGCTGGAATTGATTGACAGTTCCAGGTCTTTCCAACCGCGTTTGTCCTCGTTGGTCACACCGCCCTGGCCGCCCGTCTTTGCGACAGATGGGGAATCCGCAGCCGGCCCGGCGGATTTGGCGGCAGCGCCCACGGCAACGCCTGGTCCTTTGATGGCGGCGGCCTTGTCGCCTGTGCCTTGGGCGACGCCGGGTCCCTTTACCTTGGCGGGGCGTTCGGCTTCTTGATAAAGCGGTTCAATTTTGCCCCTTGGCTTTTCTTCTTCGGCGACAGGCACCGGGGTCTTTTTCTTTTCGTCAACGAATGCCTTGATGAAAGCGTCGCGCAGCAAGTGTTCGCCGACCGCGTTCACGTTTTTTTGCGCTTCGATCCAGCCGTCCTCGTCATTGAGGGAGAAGCGCATGAAGAACAGATTTTCGTCGTCGTTGAATTTGGCTTTGCCCTTCATGCCGATGTTACGGTCAAAATGGTTCTCGCAGAACTTGATCATCTTCGAGGCGCTTTCCGTGCCCGGCATGATGTTGATGGCTTCCAAGATGGGGAACGGGTCGAATACATAGACCATCTCGGAATCGCCTTTGGCCAGCGCATGGTTCTCATGGCCGTCGCCTTTGCGCAGTACGTCGGACAGGCTCACCTTTTTGTTGGGGCCATCGTCGTCAACGAGGATCGTACCGGAGTCTAGATCCACGCCGTCGACCAAATCGCCGTCGTCATTATTGTCGTGGAAGACTTTGTTCAGAGTCGTTTTCAGCATGGATTGGTCCTTGATCGCCCTTCCTCCAGGGCCGTATTCCGATTTTTCCAGGCATTAATGATAATGCCTCGCAGTAACAGGGCCATGACGGATGAACGAATATCATGTAAACACATGTAACAGTCCGGAAAGCCTTGGAATACCGCCTTGCCGGGGATAGTCTTCCGTATGAGATTTCTGTTTTGGCTCTTAGCGAAAATCACGAGGTGGAATATGTCCATGATCGCAACCGGTGGGGCGGCTCCCGCCTTCACCATGACCAACCAGGATGGGCAGGCGGTCTCGCTCTCAGACTTTGCCGGCCGCTACGTCCTGATGTGGTGGTATCCCAAAGCCGATACCCCCGGCTGAACCATCGAAGGCAACGGGTTCCGTGATCGAATCCAAGACTTTGATAACCAGAATTGCACCGTGTTGGGGGTCAGTTTCGATTCCACCGACGCCAACAAGGCGTTCAAAGAAAAGTTCGACTTTCCCTATGATTTGCTGAGCGATACCGACAAAGCCGCGTCGGTGAGTTTCGGCGCGGCAACTGACGCCGGCGCGGAGAAAGCGACCCGGGTCTCCGTCCTTATCTCGCCGGACGGCAAGATTGCCAAGGTGTATGACACGGTGACGCCAGCCGAGCATCCGGATCAGGTGCTGGCCGACCTGAAATCGCTGTAAGGGAGACGGTATGGCCTATCTGTTCTATTACTGGCCGCATATCCAGGGCCGGGGCGAAGTTGTGCGCCTCGCGCTGGAAGAAGCGGGCGCCGACTACCGGGATATGACACGGGAGCCGGCGGATTCAGACGCTCAGCGTCAGGTCAACTTGGATATTCTGTTGAACAATTCTCTGGAGCGCCCACCTTTCGCACCGCCGTTTTTGGTGGATGGTGATCTGATGATCGCGCATGCGGCGCTGATCCTCCAGTATCTCGGGCCAAAGCTCGGCCTTGTGCCGGACAATGAGGCTGATCGATTGTTCGCTCATCAGATTCAACTCACCGTGACCGATTTCCTGATGGAGGTGCACGACACCCACCACCCGATCTCGAATGCCCTTTATTACGAGGATCAGGTGGAGGAATCCAAACAACGCGCCGCCGGTTTTATCGAAAACCGTATCCCCAAGCACATGGGATATTACGAGCGCATCCTGGCCAACAATCCGGCCAAGTCCGGCTGGTTGATCGGTGAAGAGCTCAGCTATCCCGATCTCTCCATGTTCCAGATCGTCGAGGGGTTGCGCTATGCCTTCCCCAAGGCCTTCGCCCAAGTGGAAGGGAATTTTCCGTTGATGATGGCGCTGCGAGACAAGGTGGCGGCACGGCCCAATACGGCTGCCTATCTGGCCTCAAGCCGGCGGATTCCGTTTAATACCCATGGAATCTTCCGCCACTATCCGGAATTGGATTCGGCCTAATTTTCAGATCGGGCCTTAAAACGGCTCCACGTCCTTGAGCGCGGGCGCGACCTTTTCGCCGAATAGGCGGACTGAGCGCATCAGGTCTTCTTCCGGCAGGTCGCCGAAGTTGAACTCGCCCATGAAGCAGTTGAACAGGCCTTCCTCGGCGGCGGCGCGTAATTGTTCGGCCACGGTTTCCGGCGAGCCGATAAACATCAGCGTGTTATCAAGGATGTAGTCCGGGTCAAAGATGCCCCGGACGATCTCCGCTGCACCTGGCTCGCCCCGCGCCACGAATGTCTCGGCATAGGTGTTGACCCGGTCTTCGAACGGATCGGGGCCCGGCTTGACGAACCCCTGATAGGCCCGGCTCGCGCGCTGCAACGCTACCTCCATTGCCTTCTCGTCGGTCTCGTCCACATAGACCACGGTGGAATAGCCGATCTTCGGTTTGGTTTCCCGGCCCGCTTTTTTCCAATCTTCCAGATAGACCTCATAACGGGGCCGGGCCTGCTGGCGCGGGAAGACCAGGAAGAATCCGGTGTTGAGCCCATAGCGCGCGCAGAAATCCAGGGTCTCCGGATCGCGGCTCATCATCCAAATGGGCGGGCGAGGCTTCTGCACCGGCATCACCGCCATCAGGGCGTTCTCGGTATGATGATGCTCCCCTTTATAGGTGAAGGGCTGTTCCCCGAAAGCGGCCTCCAGGTAATCCAGAAATTCCAGGGTGGGGGCCTTGCGGTCTTCGTAGTGCAGGCCGAACGGGCCGAAATAGCCGGGGTTGATTCCGGGCACCAAGCCGAGTTCCAGCCGGCCGCCCAGCATCTGATCGGTAACCGCGATCTCCTCGGCGAGCCGGATCGAACTATAGAGCGGCACCACATAGCCCATGGGGCCGACGCGCATGTTTTTGGTGCGCTGGGCGGCGGCGGCGGCAAATAGGCTCGGCGACGACATCCAGCTTTCCTCCGGGCGGAAATGGTGTTCGACACAGAACGCATAGTCAAAGCCCAGACCATCGGCCAACTCTAACTCCCGCCAGAGTTGCTCATAGCGGTCGTGGGGCGTCATGCCCGGCTTGCCCCAGACATGGGTGAAGTATGCGAATTCCATTCGATGGAGCTCCCTGGTGTTATGGCATTGGCGGCATCTTGATCAATCGAAAACCGGGTGACAATATTTTTGCCCTGATTTTTGTTTTGGGCCCTATTGCCTACGATCCGAATCAGTGCCAGTGTTTCCCCATCGTCAACAACAGAAAGGAGGTGGTCCAATGTCTCGTGAGTTTATGGTCGTGTCGGCCGACGTGATGGAAATGCAGAGGATTGGGCAATCTCGGTCCGCTGGATAATCACGAACAAATCGGGCTGACAATACGTCCGCTCACGGAAAGGCCGCTCCCCAAGAGCGGCCTTTCGCTTTTCTAAATTAACGAAGTAAGGGGTTAAGAGCCCGCGCCCATAAACTCGACAATCCCATCGGCCACGTCTTCCAGATACAGATCGCGGAAGAAGTGCCCAGCGCCGTCCACCACAATCAGTTTGAGCTTATCACTGACCATCGGCTTCACCGCCGGGACCAGGCCGCGGATCACGTTGTCTTCGCTGCCGGCGACTTGATCATGGGCAGCAGCGCCTTGGTGTTCTTCAGCGCCGCCGGGTCGTAGTAGGAGACGAAGCTTGCCGCCGAGACATTCGTATCCTTGCAATAGAGAAGCCCCACTTTTTTTAGCAGCTCATTACCCTTGCCGTCGGCGACATAGCGCTTGGCCTTTTCCAGCAGCGGGTTCAGCGGCTGACCGTGGGTGCGCGTGTATCCCGCATTTCCCGGCGCGCCGCTTGATCCACCCGGTGCAATCAGCGCCACATGCGTAATGGCGGGGTCCATCCGTTCGGCCGCGTACCAGGCGGTCTGATAGCCGCCCCGGGAATGGCCGGCGAGCACGATCCGGGAGGCGCCGCTCTTCTTCAGCCAGCCGACCCAGGCGGCGATTTCGTTCATCGCGTCCGTGTGCTTGTGTTTGTGATCGATGGCGCAGTCCAGCATAGCGCTTTTACGGTCATTGATGCTGAAGCTCAGATTGATGGCGAGGGAATTCACCTCCCGTTCCTTCAGCGCTTCCTGCAGGGCCTTGGTGATTTCCATCTTGTTGTGGGCCAGCGTACCGTGGGTGATCAACACCACCCCGTCGGCCAGGGTTTTGCCCTCGGCGAGCGACAGATGGGCATTAAGGGTCAGCCCATTCAGCGCCGTCTGCACATCCTTATCGGCGGCCTTGGCCGAGAACGGTAGTGCCGCAAGGGCGGTAACGAGGAGAAAGGTTTTCGAGATCAGTTTCATTTTTGTACCCCGGCGTGAACTTGTTTGATGCCTTGTTTGACCGGGACTTTATCAGGATTCCGACGGGAAAGGGGATCAAAAAATACACTTCCGGACCGTAAAATTGCGCTTGGCGAGTCCCTATTTTTTAAGAGCGGCGGACCGAATCGCCCGGACCACATTTCTGCCGCATTCTCCAACCAGTCTGGAACTCAGAGAGGGTGGTAAATCGATAAATTCGGCGCGCGAGGGGCGATGGCGTCTAATTCATTGGCATCAAACACTTATTTACACTTTGCTGGCAGCTTGTGCCGGCGCGCGCCGCGTCCGTCCTGGTGGACGTGATTTGCGCGGACAAGTGTGTTAATCAACCGGCACCGATTTCACGAGCAGACAGAGACAGATTTAAGAAGAATCATGGCAGGTCATTCCCAATTTAAGAACATCATGTATCGCAAGGGCGCGCAGGACGCGAAGCGCGCCAAGCAATTTTCCAAACTCATCCGCGAAGTCACCGTTGCGGCGCGGGAAGGTCTCCCCGATCCAGACATGAATCCCCGGCTGCGGGCGGCGATCTCGGCGGCGCGGGCGGCGAATATGCCCAAGGACAATATCGACCGGGCGATCAAGAAGGTCTCCAGCGGTGACGATACCGAGAACTGGGAAGAAATCCGTTACGAGGGCTATGGCCCCGGCGGGGTCGCGGTCATCGTCGAGGCTTTGACGGACAACCGCAACCGGACGGCCTCGGAAGTGCGCGCCGCCTTTTCAAAGCACGGCGGCAATCTGGGTGAAACCGGCGCGGTGAGTTTCATGTTCGACCGGGTTGGCATGGTCCGCTACACGGACGATGCCGGCGACGCCGACAGCATTTTCGAAGCAGCCCTGGAAGCCGGCGCCGACGACGTGGAAAGTAGCGACGGCGGCCACGACATCTATTGTGCGCCGGACGAATTCAGTTCCGTCCGCGACGCCCTCGAAGAATCCATGGGCGAGCCGGAAGCGGCGCGGCTGGACTGGCGGCCGCAGAACACCATCGAAGTTGGTGAGAAAGAGGCTGAGACGCTCCTTAAAATGCTGGATGCGCTGGAAGACAATGACGACGTCCAACGGGTCGCGGCCAACTTCGACATCAGCGACGAGGTCATGGCGCGACTCAGCGCCTGAGACACGGACCGGACAGCGTATGGCCATTACACTCCTCGGCATTGACCCCGGCCTCCGGAATACCGGATGGGGGGTGATCAGTGCGGAGGACAACCGGCTTAGCCACATTGCCGACGGTCGGATTGTGAGCAAAGATTCCGCGCCTCTGGCCGAGCGTCTGAAACAATTGTTCGACGGCCTGCAGGAGGTGGTTCGCACCTATAAGCCTGTGGAAGTCGCGGTCGAGGAAACCTTCGTCAATGTGAACGCCGCCTCGACCCTGAAGCTGGGTCAGGCGCGGGGAGTCGCCATGCTGGCGCCGGCGACCTTGTCGATTCCGGTGGCGGAATATCCACCGAACCTGATCAAGAAGTCTGTGGTCGGGACAGGCCACGCCGCCAAGGAACAGGTGAAGATGATGGTGAAGACCCTTCTGCCCGGCTGTTTGATCGAGACCCCGGATGCGGCGGACGCGCTGGCGGTCGCCATTTGCCACGCCCACCATCGGGAACGGGATGCCTTAACAAGGCAATTGGCCAAACAGTTGGAGGGGGCCGGCCAATGATCGCCAAGCTGACCGGGCTTATCGATTCCTCCAATCAGGATTCCATGATCATTGACGTGGGCGGCGTTGGGTATCTGGTGTTTGCCTCGACCCGCACGCTTAACCTTGTGGCCACACAAGGCGGCACGGTCAGCGTGATGATCGAGACCCATGTGCGCGAAGATCATATTCACCTGTATGGGTTCGCCGATGAGCTGGAGCGGGAGTGGTTCAAGCTCCTGACCACGGTTCAAGGCGTCGGCGCGCGGGTGGCTTTGGCCATGCTTTCCGTCCTGGCGCCGGACGCTCTGACCCAGGCCGTGGCGGCGCAGGACAAAGCAGCCATCACCCAAGCCCCTGGTGTCGGGCCCAAGCTGGCGACGCGGATTATTACAGAATTGAAGGATAAAATCGGCGGGCTGGCCCTGGGTGGCGCAGCTCTTGCCGGGGCCACACCATCCGCCGAGGCAGCTGACAGTGACGGCGGCCAAACGCAAATGACGGCGGACGCGGTTTCCGCCCTGGTCAACCTCGGCTATGGCCGTAGTGAGGCCTTTGGCGCTGTGGCAATGGCCGCCAAGAAGCTGGGCGACGGCGCGGCGGTGGAAGGATTGATCCGGGAAGGGCTGGCTGAACTGTCCGGCGGTGAGGCGCACTGATGAGCCCGATGGACGAAGACCGGTTGGTCGCTACCGATGCCCAATCCGACGATCAGATCGATCAGTCGATCCGGCCGCAAAACCTGGACAGCTTTATCGGCCAAAAACAGGTGCGGGAAAACCTCCGGGTGTTTGTCGATGCGGCAAAGTCCCGGGATGAGGCGATGGATCACGTCTTGTTTTACGGCCCGCCCGGTCTGGGTAAGACGACGCTTGCGCAGATTGTCTCCCGCGAACTGGGTGTCGGTTTTCGCGCCACCTCCGGGCCGGTGATCGCCAAGGCTGGTGACTTGGCCGCGATCCTGACAAATCTGCAGCCCCGCGATGTTCTGTTCATCGACGAAATTCACCGCCTCAATCCGGCGGTGGAGGAAATCCTCTACCCGGCCGTGGAGGATTTCCAACTCGACCTGATCATCGGAGAGGGGCCGGCGGCGCGGTCCGTGCGGATTGATCTGCAACCCTTCACCCTTGTCGGCGCGACCACCCGGTCCGGGTTGATCACCACGCCGCTTCGGGATCGGTTCGGCATCCTGATGCACATGTCATTTTATGATGTGGATGACCTGCAGACCATCATCCAGCGCAGCGCCGGCATTTTGGACTTCGAGCTCTCCCACGACGGCGCCCGGGAAATCGCCAAGCGGGCGCGGGGCACGCCGCGGGTGGCTGGGCGGCTTTTGCGCCGGGTCAGGGATTTCGCCGCGGTTGATGGCGGCGGTGTGGTCGATGCGGAGGCCGCCGATGCGGCGCTCAACCGGCTGGACGTGGATCAGATGGGACTCGACGCCATGGACCGGCGCTATCTCACCTGTATTGCCGAGAATTACGGCGGTGGGCCGGTAGGTGCAGAAACCTTATCGGCGGCTCTATCTGAAGAGCGGGATACGATCGAAGAAGTGGTGGAACCCTATTTGATCCAGCAGGGGTTTCTCATGCGGACGCCCCGCGGCCGGGTCTTGGCCGAAGGGGCCTACCGTCACTTGGGTCTCAGCGCGCCCAAGAACATCCGCCAGCTTGAATTGCTGGCGCAGAACGGTGACGGGGCGACGGATGAATAACATATCCCGCTCTTCGCCATCTGGCCGCCACATTTTTCCCGTACGCATCTACTATGAAGACACGGATCCCGCCGGGATCGTTTACTACGCGAACTATCTGAAGTTTACGGAACGGGCGCGCACCGAGCTCCTTCGGGAGATGAATGTGGCCCACGAATATATTAAGGATGCCTTCGGCGTCGCGTTCGTGGTTCGCGGCTGCGAGGTGGAGTATCTCAAGCCAGCCCGGCTGGACGATCTGGTCGAGGTGGTAACGGGGGTAAAGTCGATCAAGGGGGCCAGTTTTATATTGTCACAGGATGTGGAACGGGACGGCGAGGTTCTCGTCACGACTGAAATCAGAATAGCCTGCATAGACGAAGAGGGACGGGCTGCGCGTATCCCCGCGGCGGTCCGCTCGGCGATGGCGGCGTTTATAGAATCAACGGAAGAGGTCTGAGTATGGAAACGGAAGCCGCAACAGCGGTCGGCCTGGCGACGCAGTATGATTTCTCGGTCTGGGCATTGTTCACCAAAGCCGATGTGATCGTGAAGATGGTGATGATCGCACTGATTGTCGCCTCCATCTGGTGCTGGGCGATCATTATTGAAAAATCATTGCGGCTCCGGCGGCTGAACACGGACGCCGCCGAGTTCGAAGACACGTTCTGGTCCGGGGGCTCGCTGGATGCGTTGTATGACAGGATCGGCAGCAGCCCGCGGGATCCCATGTCGGCGGTGTTCGCCGCGGCCATGCGGGAATGGCGGCGCTCTACCGAGGGCCGGGTCAATGCAATGGAGAAGGGATCCAGTCTGACTGAGCGGATCGAACGGGTCATGGACGTCACGGTCAGCCGGGAGGTGGATCGCATCGAACGGCAGATGACTGTTCTGGCCTCAACTGGATCGACCGCGCCATTCATCGGCCTGTTCGGCACGGTTTGGGGCATCATGAACAGTTTCCAATCCATCGCCATTACCAAGAACACTAGCCTGGCTGTGGTCGCCCCCGGTATTGCCGAGGCCCTTTTTGCCACGGCGTTGGGGCTGGTCGCGGCTATTCCGGCGGTGATTGCGTATAATAAGATTTCCAAGGACCTGGATCGCTACGCGTCCCGGCTAGACGATTTCACCGACGAATTCTCGGCCATTATCTCCCGTCAGTTGGAGGGCGCCGACTAGCATGGCAGTGTCGATCGACCAGGGCGGCGGACGCCGCCGGACCCGGCGGGATCGGACCCGCCCAATGAGCGAGATCAATGTCACGCCGTTCGTCGATGTGATGTTGGTGCTGTTGGTAATCTTCATGGTCACCGCGCCGCTGCTGACGGTCGGCGTGCAGGTTGATCTGCCCAAGGCCCAGGCGTCGCTGATCAAGGAACAGGATGAGCCTCTGTCTGTCTCGGTAAATGCAGAGGGCGCGATATTTCTTCAGGATACGGAAATCCCCCTCGATAAGCTGGCGCCCCGGCTGATTGCCATCACCGGCGCGAACCCGGATATCCGAATTTTTGTACGCGGCGATAAGGCGATCGATTACGGCCGGGTCATGGAAGTCATGGGCACTATCAATGCGGCCGGCTTTTCCAAGGTCGCGCTGATCACGGAACTGCCCCAGGGCAACACGTCACAAAAAAAACGCAATACCTCGTCTAGATAGGCGCCATGAAAATCGGTGTTACTTTTTCGGTCCTGCTGCACATTGCTGTCGTTGTCGTCAGCGTGGTCGGCCTGCCGCACATCCGCAAGCCGCCACCCGTCGATGACGTGCCGATGATCGTCGAGCTGGTGACTATCGCCGAAAAAACAGAGTTGCCGCCGGCTCCCGAACCGAAGCCGGAAAAGAAGCCCGAGCCCAAACCCGAACCGAAGCCGGTCGAGGCCAAGAAACCCGAACCGCCGCCGCCGCCCAAGGAAGTCAAATCCCCGCCACCCCCGCCGCCCCCGCCGCCAAAGCCGGAGCCGGAAGTAGCTGCCGTACCGCCGCCGCCGCCTCCGAAGCCCGAGCCCAAGGAAAAACCGAAACCGAAGCCGGAACCGAAACCGGAGGCGAAGCCCGAGCCGAAACCCAAGGCGCCGCAAAAGCTGGCTAAGCTCAAGCCGAAGCGTAAGCCGAAGCCGCCGGATCCATTCGCTTCCGTGCTGAAGAACCTTGCTGCCGAGCTCAAGCAGCCGACGCCGAAGGCCAAAGAAAAAGCCAAGAAACCGGAATCGGAAAAGCAAAAGGATAATTTTGAGAACGAGATCGCGCAGGTGCTCTCGCAAAAGCGGGTGAGTGATAGCGCCTCCCGGCAAATTTCGCTGACCGAGCGCCAGGCGATGATCAATGAAATCAGAAAGGCTGTCAGCAAATGTTGGAGCTTCCAATCCGGGGCGAAAGGCGCGGAGGATTTTATTGTGGAGATCAAGGTCGCGATGCGCTCCGACGGCCATGTGGCAAAGGCTGATATATTGAATCCCGCTATCCATCGCGGTAATCCATTCCGGGTGGCGGCGGCGGAAAGCGCTTATCGCGCCGTGCTCAATCCGGCCTGCCAGCCGTTTAAGCTGGATCCGCGCAAGTATGATGTCTGGAAAAATTTAACCTTAAGCTTTAATCCGAGGGAGATGCTGGGCCGATGAGGGGAGTGCAGAAGATGCGACACGGGCAGACAAATAGGTGGCCGTTCATTGGCTTGGTGGCAATCGGCATCCTGATGATGTTTGTGTCGGCGCCACGCGCTGAACTTCGAATTGATATCACCCGGGGCAACGTCGATCCCATCCCCATCGCTGTTACGGGTTTCATCGGTCAGGCAGCGGACGAGGTTCGTTACGGCAGGCAGATTGCTCAGGTCATCAATGCGGACCTTGAACGTTCAGGCCTGTTTGCACCAGTGGATGAAAAGGCCTTTGTCGATGTGGAAAGGTCTCTGGACATCGTGCCGCGATTTCAGAACTGGCGCATTCTGAAGGCGCAGGCATTGGCGCAGGGCAGAGTGACCATTCTGTCCAATAATCGTATGCGGGTTCAGTTCCGGCTGTGGGATGTTTTTGCCGGCAAACAAATGGTTGGACAGGTTTATACGACCGTAACCACGAACTGGCGTCGGATAGCGCATATTGTCGCTGATGCAATTTACAAGCGTCTGACCGGCGAAGAAGGCTATTTTGATACCCGGGTCGTCTACATCGCGGAGAGTGGGTCCCAGCTCCGCCGGGTCAAACGTCTGGCGATCATGGATCAGGACGGGGAGAACCACCATTTCCTGACCGACGGCAGTTCTCTCGTGCTGACGCCGCGCTTCTCGCCGAGCCGTCAGGAAATTACCTACATGTCTTATCACGGTAATCTACCCAGGGTTTATATTTTCAATATCGACACCGGCCGTCAGGAGGTTCTGGGCGATTTTCCGGGAATGACGTTCGCCCCAAGGTTTAGTCCGGACGGCAACTCGGTGATCATGAGCATGGCCAAGGACGGCAACACAGAAATCTACGCTATGGATTTGCGCACCCGCCGTGTACGGCGACTCACACGGCATTCGGCTATTGACACGTCGCCCTATTATTCACCGGACGGCAAAAAGATCGTTTTCAACTCCGACAGGAGCGGCACTCAGCAACTCTACATCATGAATGCCGACGGGTCCGGCGTGAAGCGAATCAGTTTTGGCCGCGGTCGGTATGCGACACCCGTTTGGTCGCCCCGCGGCGATCTCATTGCCTTCACCAAATTTACCGGGGGGCAGTTCTTTATTGGCGTCATGGATACGAACGGTAAAGGTGAACGGCTACTGGCGGACGGTTTTCTTGTTGAATCTCCGACATGGTCCCCGAACGGGCGTGTGATCATGTTTTTTCGCGAAAAACCTGTAGGAAATAAGGGCGGAAAGTCGTCAAAGTTGTTTTCAATTGACCTGACCGGTCAAAACGAGCGGGAAATCCTGACGCCGATGGATGCTTCGGATCCGGCTTGGTCGCCTTTGATTCCGTAAGTGTTGGCCTTGATTCACTCGGAATCGGGGCCTATAATCGTTAGGACTCAATGATTTAATGGTTGTTGGGACCATTTTTTAGTCGAATTTCTCTGCGGCTGTGCTAAATATCACATACACACGGGCGCGGAGCGGCCAAAGTTGAACCATATCAGTACCTTCCGATCAGGAGGATCAAAATGAAATTTAAAAGCCTATCTATCTTGGTTGCAGCCCTTTTTGCGGTGGCAGCTTGCGAATCCACATCGACTGAGCAAGGCGGCGGCCAAGGGGGCGGTTCCAGCAACGCGTCATCCGGCGCCTCCAGCAGCTCTTCCGGGGGCTCTTCCATTGCGCCTGGCAGCGGCCGCGATTTCGTCATTAATGTCGGCGATCGGGTGTTTTTTGCGCTCGACAAGTCAAACCTGTCCGGGGATGCCCGCGCCACGCTTGAAAAGCAGGCCGCTTGGCTGAAGCGTTATGGCAACGTCACGGTTACCCTTGAAGGTCACGCTGACGAACGGGGCACCCGCGAATACAACCTCGCGCTGGGTGAGCGCCGTGCGAATTCGGCTAAGGACTTCCTGGTTGCGCTGGGTGTAAGCCCGAACCGCATCAAGGTCATATCCTATGGTAAAGAGCGTCCTGCGGCACTCGGCCATAACGAAACGTCCTGGCGGCAAAATCGCCGGGCGGTGACCGTGACCACCGGAGGCGCCGGCAGCTAAGCCAGCCCTTTACGGCACAAGGATTTGCGCCCGCCCCCGGATGTCCGGGTTGGCGGGCGCCTTGTTTTTGACAACATTTTTCTGGAGAGTCGCTTGTGAACGGCAGGGTCAGGGAGGTGGAGTTGAATCAATTTCTTGATCAGTATATTCAGCAATTATTCTCGTGAGATGATTGAGGTTGATGCGATGAGGACAGAGTTGAACTTCAAAGCCATTATGAAATATGGCGCTGTCGCTGTCTTGGCGGGATCCGTTCTCTTCGGCGCGGATGCAACAGCGCAGCAGCAAACGGTTGAATCTCTGGCGGAGCAGGTCAACCGGCTACAAAAAGATATTCAAGTTCTCAGCCGCCAAGTTTACAAGGGCGGAACGCCGCCGGCGAACCTGGCCGCCAATGCGCCGTCTGCTTCGGGATCGGCGGGGTCAAGCGCGGCGGGCGGCAATGCCTATATCTTCCGGGTCGAGGACCGGTTGAGTCAGCTTGAACAAGAGAGTCGCAACAATACCGGCAATATCGAAAGCCTAACCCACACCCTCAATGAAATTAACTCGCGGTTGGACAAGCTGGTCAATGACCTGAATTTCCGTCTGTCGGCTATTGAGAAACGCTTGGCGGGCGGTGGGCCGTCTCCGGCGGCAATGGCCTCGGGGCCCGCGCCCGCGCCGGCTGGTCCGCCACAGGTTAGAACCGTCCCCGGTATCCAAGGCGTTGATCGCGGTCAAGCGACGACAGATTCGGTATTAGGCAGTCAGCCGAAAACGCTCGGGACGATTTCTCGACGTGATCTATCGGCGGTGCAATCGGCGCCACGTGAGGCATCACAAATCCAAGCCGCCCCGTCTCAGCAGCAAGCGGCTTTGCTGAAAGGAGCCTTACCGGAAGGCTCGCCCCAGGAACAGTATGATTTTGCCTATGGGTTGATCCGGCGGGCTGAATACAACCAGGCCGCCCAGGCTTTCCAGGAATTTATCGAGAAGCATCCTAAGCACGAATTAACGTCCAATGCGCGCTATTGGCTGGGGGAAACCCACTACGTGCGAAAAGATTATCGTCAGGCAGCGGAGTCTTTCCTCAACGGTTATCAGGACAACCCCCAGGGGCAAAAGGCGCCGGACAATCTGCTCAAACTCGGCATGTCGCTTGGCGGCATGCAAAAAGGCGAGCAGGCCTGCACCACATTCGATAAGTTGCTTGCAGATTTCCCGAATGCATCTGACCATATCAAGCGCCGCGTTAACGCCCAGCGCAAGAAGCTTGGATGTGGATAGCGGATTTGAGTTCCCGTCCGATTTCCAAACGGACCGACGCGATTCCCTGATCGAAATTGACAGGTTAATGGCGTCCGTCGGCTTGACGTCATCCGACAAGCATATCGCTGTCGCCGTTTCTGGCGGTTCCGACAGTATGGCACTGGCCCTGTTGGCCGGCGAGTGGGGCCGGACTCAGGGAGTCCGGGTCACGGCGCTTACCGTCGATCATGGTCTGCGGGCCGAGTCCTCGGCCGAGGCGCGCCAGGTGGGAGACTGGCTCGCGAACTATGGCGTCGCTCATTATGTGCTTCGTTGGCAAGGCGATAAACCGGCGACCGGTGTTCAGGCGGCGGCTCGTGACGCGCGGTATGGTCTTATGACCGATTGGTGCCGCGCCAATGGCGTCGCCAAATTGCTCCTAGCCCATCAGTTGGAAGATCAGGCGGAGACGTTTTTGTTCCGGCTAGCCCGCGGCAGCGGCCCTGACGGTCTCGCGTGTATGATGCCGGTTGTCCGCCGGGGCGGCGTCATACTGGTGCGTCCGCTGCTCAATGTGGCGCGTCAGGAGCTGCGTCAGTATCTCACCGATAGGGGGCAGGATTGGATCGACGATCCTTCCAACGAAGATCCCGCCTTTACCCGGACGGGCCTGGGGAGGCTTTCCCGAAATCTATCGAACCACGGGGTGCCGCCGGAACGACTGGCGGCGTTGGCGGAGAGTTTCGCGAGGGTGAGACTGGCCACGGATCAAGTCGTCACCGCTGCTATGGACCGGTTTGTAACGGTTTATCCCGCGGGTTATGCGACCTGTTCACCCAAGACATTTGAGCGCCTTCCCAGGGAAGTAGGGCGGGCCTTGCTGCGGCGCCTGTTGCGTCTGATCGGCGGCAAGGCCTATGCAGCGTCCAACACCAAATTGGATCGCGCCATGGTAAAATTGCGGCGGTCGGCAAGTTGTCGCGGCTTGACCCTTGGCGGCTGTGTGGTTCAGCCGGGCCCTTCCGGCGTCCTGATCTATCGAGAGGCGCCGACGTCCGCTTCGGAAACGATCACGATTGGGAGAGAGATGATCTGGCACGGCGTGTTCCGGTGCCGGCTGACTGGCGCCGCCATCGCGAACAACACGCCGCCGGTTGTCCGAGCGTTGGGTGAAGCCGGCTGGCGTGAAATTGTTAAGGTCGCGCCGGCGCTTCGACTGTCGGATGTACCCTATCCGGTGCGGCTCACCCTGCCGGCCTTGTCGATTAGCGGGACAATCTGCGCCGTGCCTCATCTTGATTTTGCCGAAAACCCGGACAAGGGCGGCTCCCCAGAAGCATTTAAGCCGAATTTCGAAGCAAATTTTGTGAATTTGGAGGACCGTTAGGTACTTTACCGGTTGAGATGCCGAAAATTGGGGCTATCTCTTAACGAGATTGGTACATATATATAGGTGTGAGAAGCGTAACACGTTAACCCCCAGCGACCCTTTTGGCGTTTGAGCGGGGAGAGAAGGAAAAAGCGTTGAATTTTCGCAAGAATTTTATCATTTGGCTGGTTGTCGCCCTGGTGGTGTTCACCCTGTTCAACATGTTCCAGAACCCCGGCAATCGCGGTTCGGTTGCGACCCAGTCGTACACCAGTTTTCTGACGGAAGTGGATGCCGGTAATGTGAACGATGTGGTTATCCAAGGCGGACACATCACGTATCATGACCGTTCCGGCAATACCTACCGTACGTTTGCGCCTGATGATCCGACGCTGATTGACCGGTTGACGAAAAAGTCGGTGGCGATTGCCGCAAAGCCGGTGGAAGAGGAAGTCCCCTCGCTTCTGGGTGTCATTCTTGGGTGGCTCCCGATGCTGCTTTTTGTCGGCGTCTGGATATTCTTCATGCGTCAAATGCAGGGCGGCGGCGGCAAGGCCATGGGCTTCGGTAAATCCCGCGCCCGCATGCTGACGGAGCGGACAGGGCGAGTAACCTTCGAGGACGTAGCCGGCATTGATGAGGCCAAACAGGAACTCGAGGAAATCGTTGAGTTCCTGAAGGACCCGGCGAAATTCCAGCGGCTTGGCGGAAAAATCCCCAAGGGCTGTTTGCTGGTCGGCCCTCCCGGCACCGGTAAGACGCTGCTCGCCCGCGCTATCGCCGGCGAAGCGAACGTCCCGTTCTTCACGATCTCCGGCTCGGACTTTGTTGAAATGTTCGTCGGCGTCGGCGCGAGCCGGGTCCGCGACATGTTCGAGCAGGGCAAGAAAAACGCACCCTGCATTATTTTCATCGATGAATTGGATGCCGTGGGCCGTCACCGGGGCGCCGGCCTGGGCGGCGGCAATGACGAGCGAGAGCAAACCCTGAACCAGCTTCTGGTGGAGATGGACGGGTTTGAATCCAACGAAGGCGTTATTCTGATCGCCGCGACCAACCGCCCGGATGTCCTTGATCCGGCGCTATTGCGGCCGGGCCGGTTTGACCGCCAGGTGGTGGTCCCCAATCCAGACATTATCGGCCGGGAGAAAATCCTAAAAGTTCACATGCGCAAGGTGCCCCTGGCCCCCGGTGTGGATGCGCGGGTCATCGCGCGAGGCACGCCAGGCTTCTCCGGCGCTGATCTTGCCAACCTGGTGAACGAAGCCGCGCTGCTGGCGGCGCGTGCGGGCAACCGCATGGTCACCATGACAGAATTCGAGAACGCAAAAGATAAGGTCATGATGGGTACGGAACGCCGGTCCATGGTGATGACCGAAGAGGACAAGGCGCTTACCGCTTACCACGAAGCGGGTCACGCAATCGTTGGTCTCAATGTTCCCAAACATGATCCCCTGCATAAGGTGACCATCATTCCCCGTGGCCGGGCCTTGGGCGTGACAATGTCCCTGCCGGAAAGAGACAAGTACGCCCACTCCAAGATCGAGTTGGTTTCCAAGCTGGCCATGATGTTTGGCGGCCGGATTGCCGAAGAGCTGCAGTTCGGCGCGGAAAATGTGACCACGGGCGCTGGCAACGATATCCAGCAGGCCACGCAGATGGCGCGGCGCATGGTGACCGAATACGGATTCAGCGACAAGCTGGGCCCGCTTCGGTATTCCGACAACGAGGAGGAGGTCTTTCTTGGCCATTCCGTGGCCCGTCAGCAAAATGTGTCAGATGCCACCGCCGAATTGATCGATCAGGAGGTGCGGCAGTTGATCGAGAATGCGGAGAAGGAAGCCCGCCGAATTCTGACCGAGAAATCGGACGATTTGGAAACCTTGGCCAAAGCCTTGCTGGAATACGAGACCCTGTCCGGCGAGGAAGTCGACGCGCTTCTCCGGGGTGAATCCATTGTCCGGCCCGATCCGGAAGATGATCCCGCGGCCAAAGGTGGACACCGCTCTTCCGTGCCGACCAGTGGCGCTTCGGCGAAGGAAAACAAAGACGAGCCGCCAGCCGGATTTAGTCCCGAGCCGCAGCCGGAAGGCTAACTCAATTTTTCTCTAAGAACGGGCGGAATGATTGAATTGTTCCGCCCTTCTTTTATGGTCACACCATGTCGATGACTTTTGCAGGCTTGTTCCTGGACCGTCCCAGGATCATGGGGATCGTCAATGTGACTCCCGATAGTTTTGCCGACGCCGGAGAGACGTTCTCGACCGAGGCGGCGGTTGCGCGCGGGCGGGCCCAGATGGATGCCGGCGCGGATATCATCGACGTCGGCGGGGAATCCACCCGGCCGGGCGCCACACCGGTAACCCCCGAAGAGGAATGCGACCGGGTCCTGAGTGTGGTGGAACAATTGTCGGCTGCCGGCGCGTTGGTTTCCATTGATACACGACATAGTCTGGTGATGCGGCGTGCGGTCGAGGCCGGCGCACGGATCATCAATGATGTGTCCGCCCTGACCACGGACGAAGACTCATTGGTGAGCGCTGCTGAAAGTGGTGCGTCTATCGTTTTGATGCATATGCGGGGCGATCCAGAGTCAATGGCCGAACGGACGGACTACGACGATCTGACCGGCGAGATCACCGGCTATTTGGCCGAACGGGTCGCGGTTTGCGAAAATGCCGGAATTGCACGGGACCGGCTGGCCGTTGATCCGGGATTTGGATTCGCCAAAAACGCCAAGCAGAACTTTGAACTGTTGGAAAACCTGGGACAGCTATCGGACCTAAATTTGCCCATCCTTGTTGGTTTGTCCCGCAAGTTCGGATTGGACAAACCACCAGCGGGGCGACTTGCGCTATCCCTCTCTCTCGCGCGGACAGCCTTGGATAACGGCGCGCGCATCCTTCGCGTCCACGATGTCGCGGAAACCAAAAAAATGGTCGAAGAATGGGCGCGGATGTCGGCGTAACACGCTGCAAAAAAATGTTAACTGACGCGTGCCGCCGATTGTATTAGGTAGTGTTTAGATGTGACAGAGACGTTTCGATACTTTTATGAGATATGAGCAATAAATTATTTGGAACTGATGGCATCCGGGGGACCGCCAACCAGGACCTTACAGCGGATATTGCGCTGAAAGTCGGGATGGCGGCGGGACTGCATTTTACACGGGGTGACCATCGCCACCGGGTTGTAATCGGTAAGGACACGCGCCTGTCAGGCTATATGATCGAACCGGCGCTGACCGCCGGCTTTGTGGCTGCCGGCATGGATCCTATCTTGGTTGGCCCCATGCCGACACCGGCCGTCGCGATGTTAACCAAAAGCCTGCGGGCTGATCTGGGGGTCATGATCTCGGCGTCACACAATCCCTATCAGGACAATGGCATCAAACTGTTCGATCCGGACGGGCATAAGCTCTCCGATGACGTTCAGCGTGAAATCGAACTGCGTATTGAAGGAAACATGACGCCAGACTTGGCGCCGCCTGCAGAACTGGGACGGGCGCTGCGGCTGGATGACGCTTTGGGCCGATATATTGAATTCGCCAAGCAAACCTTTCCCCGTGGAGAAACCCTGGAGGGACTAAAGGTTGTCATTGATTGCGCGAACGGGGCCGCCTACAAGGCGGCGCCGACCGTGCTTTGGGAATTAGGCGCTGAGGTGGTGCCCGTCGGCGTATCTCCGGACGGCATGAACATCAACGAAGGGTGCGGTTCGACCCACCCCGCCTTCCTATGTGAACAAGTCGTCTCACATGGCGCGGATATTGGTATTGCCCTGGATGGGGATGCGGACCGGGTGCTGATTGCCGATGAGACTGGCGATCTGATTGACGGTGATCAAATCATGGCGGCAATTGCAACCTCGTGGCGGGCGGAGGGGCGCCTGATTGGAGGCGGCGTGGTCGCCACGGTCATGACCAATCTGGGGATGGAACTCTACCTTGAATCCCAGGGGATCGAGCTTATCCGTACAAAAGTGGGGGACCGCTATGTCGTTGAAGCGATGCGGGAGCGCGCCTGCAACTTGGGCGGAGAACAGTCCGGTCACATCGTGATGTCTGACTTCGGCACGACCGGCGACGGCTTGGTTGCCGCGCTGCAGATATTGGCGCTCCTCAAAAAGACAGGCGGCTCGACCAAGAGCGTCTGCCGTCCGTTTGAGCCGCTCCCGCAGGTTCTTAAGAATGTTCGCTACAACGGCGTCGATCCGTTGGAGAGCGGGGCCGTCAAATCAGCGATCCAAGAGGCGCAGGCACAGCTCGATGGGGCGGGGCGTCTCTTAATTCGCAAATCGGGCACCGAGCCGTTGGTCCGCGTCATGGCGGAAGGGGAAGACGAAGCCTTGGTGTTGTCGGTGGTGGACGGGCTCGTCGATGAAATCGAGAAGGCGGTGGCCGCCGCTTAAAGCGGCGGCGGCGGAGCAATCGTGAAAGGACGTGTTCTTATTGTTGCCGGCTCCGATTCAGGGGGAGGCGCTGGCATCCAGGCGGATATCAAGGCGGTCACCGCGTTGGGCGGATTCGCCATGACAGCTATCACCGCGCTTACGGCGCAGAATACCCAAGGTGTATTCGGCATTCATGATGTGCCGGCGGAATTTCTCGCTGATCAAATGCGGGTCGTGCTGGAAGACCTGGGGGCTGACTGCATCAAAATCGGTATGCTGCATCGACCGGATATCATTGACGTGGTGTGCAATACGCTGGATGAACTCGCGGCGGACGTACCGGTCGTTGTGGACCCGGTGATGGTGGCCAAGGGTGGAGCGTCTTTGTTGGCCTCCGAAGCCATGGAAGCGCTGGCCACGAAAATGGTGCCCCGCGCGACGATTCTGACGCCTAATTTGCCCGAGGCGGAGGCATTGGCCGGCCGGGAAGGCGCCGGTGTTGATCAGGCCGAAGATTTGGCCCGCGCCTTGATGGAGTTTGGCCCGAAGTCGGTTTTGCTCAAGGGTGGGCACCGGGAGGATGCGGAAGTCATGGATTTGCTGATGCTGGCCGATGGCTCATCGGAACGGTTTATCAGCCCGCGCATTGAGACCGTACATACCCACGGCACCGGCTGTACCTTGGCCTCGTCCATTGCGGCGGGCATTGCCCAAGGGATGGACCTGTCGAGTGCAGTGGCCCGTGCGCGTGATTATGTGCTGGAAGCCATCCGCACTGCACCGGGTTATGGTGGCGGGCACGGCCCGCTTAATCACGGGCATACCGTGCGGCAAACCTAATTTGGTTGATTGAGTGGAGAAAGCCCCATGACACTGACCATTGAGCCCGCGCGGGACCCGGAGGACATACCGGCGGTGCGTGCGCTCTTCATTGAGTATCAGGAGTGGCTGCAGATCGATTTGTGATTTCAGGGCTTCGATGAAGAGCTGGCAAGTTTGCCGGGAAAATACGCGGAACCTCATGGACAAATCCTTCTGTTGAAGAACGGTGACGAGATCGTCGGCGGCGCGGCCCTACGCCCCCTGGATGATGATGGCATCTGCGAGATGAAGCGGCTCTATGTCCGCGAAGAATGGCGCGGGGCCGGCTATGGGCGTGAACTTACGGTGCAAATTTTGGAGTCCGCGCGGCAAGCGGGCTACAAACGGATCAGGCTGGATACAGAACGTCGGCTCACCACTGCGATCGATATGTACAAAAAATTCGGGTTTGAGGAGATTGGCAAGTACTACGATAATCCGATGGATGACATTCTGTATTTGGAACTGGCGCTGCGTTAAGGGGAGAATAGATGAGCCGATATAAAATTGCGCTGATTCCGGGAGATGGGATCGGAAACGAAGTGGTGCCGGAAGGAACCCGGGTCTTGGAAGCCGTTGGCCGCCGCTTCGATATCGAGTTTGAGTGGGATGAATACGATTGGAGTTGCGAGCGCTATCATAAGACGGGCGCGATGATGCCAGAGGATGGGCTCCAAGGCCTGAAAAACCATGACGCCATTTACCTGGGCGCTTGTGGGTTCCCCGGCGTGCCTGACCATATTTCCCTGTGGGGTCTGCTCATCCCCATCCGCCGGGATTTCCATCAGTATGTAAATTTGCGGCCGGTGCGCCTGTTCGAAGGCGTGCCGGGACCTTTGGCCGGTCGGAAGCCCGGCGATATCGATTTCATGATCGTTCGCGAGAATGTCGAGGGGGAATATTCGGCTGTCGGTGCCCGGATGTATGAGGGCACCGAGAATGAAATGGCGATGCAACAGAGTATCTTCACCCGCAAGGGCGTTGACCGCATTCTCAAATACGCTTTCGATTTGGCCGATAGCCGTCCGGCCAAACACCTGACGTCAGCTACCAAATCCAACGGCATTATTCACACCATGCCCTATTGGGATGAACGTTTGGCGGCCATGGGAGAAAACTATCCCGGCGTCGAATGGGACAAGTATCATATCGATATTCTGACGGCTCATTTTGTTAGCCATCCCGATTGGTTCGACGTGGTTGTCGGTTCTAACTTGTTCGGCGATATCCTGTCCGACCTGGGGCCGGCCATAACCGGCACCATCGGTATCGCGCCCTCGGGCAACATCAATCCGGAAAAGGACTTTCCGTCCTGCTTTGAGCCGGTCCACGGCTCCGCCCCGGACATCGCCGGCAAGGGCATCGCTAATCCGATTGGCCAGATTTGGTCCGGTGCGATGATGCTGGATCATTTCGGCGAGACGGATGCCGCAGCGGCAATCGTTTCGGCGATTGAGAAGGTGCTGGCTGACGGTTCTTGCATGACGCCCGATATGGGCGGCACGGCGAGCACCCAGGACTTGGGTAAGGAGATCGAAGGCGCCCTGTAGTTTTGGCGAGAATCTGCTCATAATTCGGTGTTGAAAGTGAAACCAAAGACCTTGTGATGCACGCCACTGTGGCCGCAGACGCGCCGATGTTCACCATGTGGGTGACCTTCGCCCTGATTTTGGGCGCGTTAGCCCTTTACGCTGTCGAGAAACTGCCGGCGGAGATTACTTCCATCGGGGTTTTGGGCGCGTTCATGGTGTTCTTCCATTTTTTTCCAATCGTCGGGTCCGATGGACACAATCTTTTGAGTTCTGAACGCCTGGTGTTGGGATTTGCCAATCCGGCGCTTATCACGGTACTGGCTCTTTTGGTTGTCGGACAGGGGATGGTGCGCGCCGGGGTCCTGGATCGCGGAGCAAGGCTTGTGCTGTCCGCCGGGCGAGGGAACGCGGGGCTGACGATTTTTATCACCCTGGTTGTTGTCCTGGTGGTGAGCGGCTTTCTGAATAACATCCCCGTCGTCGTCATCTTCATTCCCATTATGGAGGCGGTGGCGATCCGTTTCGGCAAGTCGCCCAGCAAGGTGATGATGCCGCTTAGTTTCGCTGCGGTTCTAGGTGGCATGACGACAATTATCGGTTCCGGCACCAACTTACTGGTCTCCGGTACATTGGAGGAATTGGGCGAAGAACCTTTCTCATTTTTCCAGTTCACCGTCCCCGGCCTGTTTCTGGCGGCCGTCGGTTTGGTTTTCGTGTTTCTGGTCATCCCGAGGCTTTTGAAAGACCGAACTTCATATGCCGCCGACTATTTAGGGAGTGACGGTAAACACTTTTTGGCGCAGATCACCTTGTCGGAATCGTCAAATCTTATCGGACTCCAATCTCAAGGCGGCATTTTTAATGCCTTTCCCGACATGACCCTCCGGGTAATTGAGCGCAAGGATGAAGCCATCTTGCCGCCTTTCGAAGGCGTTACGCTTCGCGAAGGCGATATTTTGGTGGTGTCCGCGACGCGGGCGGCATTCTCCGAGGCGCTGTCCCAGTATCCCGGTCTTTTGGTCCCCCAATTGCGGGACGGCCGGGATGATCAGGAACAGCGCTGGCAGGAAGGCGACCGAGTCCTGGCCGAGGTTATGGTGGCGCCGGCATCGCGGATGGCGGGATTGAATCTACGCCGGATCGGATTTCGCCATAAGACCCATTGTGTTGTCCTTGGGATTCAACGCCGCTCCCGCATGATGCGCCGCCGGATCACAGAGATTGCGTTGGAAGAAGGCGATGTTCTCCTGATCCAAGGCCAACAGGAGGATATCGACGCGCTGCGCCGGCACGACGATATTGTTCTGCTGGAATGGTCGGCGGAGGAGCTGCCGGCTCTCGATCACGCCAAGCGCGCGGTTATTATCTTTTTCGGCGTCATCCTTTTGGCGGCGACGGGTGTTCTGCCGGTCATGGTGTCGGCGCTGCTCGGCGCGGCCGCTTTAGTGGCGACCGGCGTTTTGAGCCTGCGCGCCGCGGCTCGGTCGTTGGATTCCAAAATTTTCACCATGATTCCGGCGGCTCTGGCCATGGGTCTTGCTATGCAAGTAACCGGCGGGGCGGCCTATTTGGCGCAAAATCTGATCGACTTACTGCACGGCGCCAGCGGCCCGGTGGTGCTCTCTGCTTTTTTCCTGCTGATTGCGGCGCTCTCCAACATCATCAGCGCCAAGGCGGCCGCTGTCTTGTTTACGCCTATCGCGGTGGGGGTGGCGCAAGAACTGAATGTACCAGTGGAGGCCTTTGCCGTTGCGGTGGTTTTCGCCGCTAACTGTGCGGTGGCGACGCCCATTGGTTATCAAACCAGCCTGCTGGTGATGGGTCCGGGGCACTATACGTTTGCCGATTTTGCCCGGGGCGGTATTCCGCTGATCATCGTCTTGTGGCTGGCGTTTAGCCTGTTCGCGCCCTGGTACTACGGTTTGTAACCTGGCCCAAGATCGGACGTCTTACGCACGCGAAAGGTGCTGCCGGAAAACGTGACCTGCCCCTTGGCGCTGATATGGTCCAGCATCCGGCCTAAGTTTCGGCTTAGGTGAGTCGACGACGACGAGGATTGATACCAGAGTTCGTTGGTCCGGGCCGTGGTGGATATGGCCCCGTGGCTTTGATAGCCGTCAAAGGCCACCAAGAAGTCCTCGATCATTTCCATTTCTTTTTCGTCAAATCCCTGAAAAGAGAGCGTGAAGCCATTTCCCAAATTCGTCGCATTCTTTCCGTCAGAGGATTTTGACCGCGCTGCCAGCCGTGCGCCAAGAGCCGCGCCTAAGTTATGGGAGAGGCCGCGAGAAGCATTGCCTGCAAAGTTCAACAGACAATTCCGATCGCACTCAAGCGGTGCTTGGACATTCGGCTCACTGACCTCGAAATTACCAAGCCGTTGGCCGCTGGCGACGCTGAGCAGCCGGCCGGTCATTCGAATGTTGATCCGTGTTGTGTAGGCGAGACGGCTCACGTCAACGAAGATGCTCACCAGCACCAGGATGTTAATCGGCGGCTGTGGGACGGATCCCGCAATGTCGATCAGTTCTGCGTCGTTGCGCCGGACCCGCCCATGGGCGAGATTGCCCAGATTGACCGCCGTTTCATCGAAGACCCGAAACCCCTGGTTCTGCAACTCCTTGCTGATCGCGCCGATCACCCGGGTAAACAGTTGATTGTCCCGTGCAACGGCGTCCGGGGCAGGACTTTCTGGCAGGATCAGCAGATTACGCTGATCGGCGGCCGTATCCCCGGCGGACAACAGGAATAAGGCGAATACGACTGAAATCAAAATGGGAGGGCGGCGAGACATCGGTGCGTATACCACCTCTGATAGTTGAAATGTCCTATTTATCCTATTGAATTTGCAGGATTTACGCATCAGAAAATATTTGCATTGAGCAGCGACAGTGGTTTCGGGCTGTTTGTTGGCTGCCGCATCCGCGAAATGACGAATTGACGCCCCGGATTGAATGACTTTAGATACCGCCTAACGCGGGCGGAGCCAAATTCTGCCTGCATCACGGGAACTATTGAGGCAACGTCATGGCATTGTCGCCGGAAGACCGAAAAGCACTTCTATCGGAGCACTTCCTGTTAAAGCATATCCCCGATGCCGATCTCGAAGAGCTGGCAGGCTTGGCCGAGCTCAGTTCCTATAAAGCCGACGAGACGATCTTCAATAAAGGGGAAACCGCCGACAGTATGATGGTGGTGGTCAGCGGCAAGGTCCGGGTATCGGCCAATGCGAGCAAAGGCGATGATGTCGTGTTTGCCGTGCTCGGTGATGGCGAAGCGTTCGGCGAAATCGCGCTTATTGACGGATATACCCGCTCCGCCGACGCGGTCGCCATTGAGGATACGGAAATCCTCGCTCTCTCCAATCAATCGTTCTTGCCGATTTTGCGTAAGGATGCGGATGTCTGTATCAGTCTGTTGCAGGTGATGTGCCATCGTATCCGGCACACCAATTCCCTGTTGGAGGACTTCAGCCTACTTGATCTTCGCCGCCGGCTTGCCCAACGGCTCATGTATATGGGCGGCGGATCGCAAATGTCGGTGCGCGTCTCCCAGGAAGAGTTGATCGTCATGGTGGGTGTCAATAAGGAAGCTATCGAACAGCAGCTCCAGGCTTGGGAGAATGACGGCTTGGTCAAGCTGGAGGCCGGCTGGATCACCGTCGGTAACGCTGCAGGGCTGAAGAAACTCACCGAACAGGATTAAGCCGGCAATCGGTCGCGCCTTCGACACGAAATAACCCGCAATGAACGACACAGGCCCAGGCAGGCACCAATGGCAAGACGCCGGAAGCCTCGAACAACTGGCCAAGAAGGGGTTGGCGCCCGAATAAGCGAAGGACATAGGACGTGCTGAAACTTTACCGCTATAAAAACTCCATCTGCACGCAGAAGGTTCTGATCACTCTTGACGAGAAGAAACTGCCGTTCGAGACCCAGGACGTGAACTTGTTTCTGAACGAGCAGTACTCCCCGGAATATTTAAAAATTAACCCAAAGGGCGTGGTGCCGTCTCTCGACCATGACGGGCGGATTGTCATCGAATCCACGTTGATCTGCGAATACCTGGACGAGACGTTTAATGATGCGCTGCTTATCCCCGATGATCCTTACCGCCGCAGCCAGATGCGCCTATGGGCCAAAGCCATCGATGAAGGCATTTTCGAGGCCACGCGGGAAATCAGCTTCTCCGCCATGTTCCGGGAACGGCTCCGCAACATGACCGAGGAACAGCGCCAGGAGAGATTCCGCAACGTTGGTGATCCGGAACGGACCGATCGATATAAATCTGTTTATGAGCACGGCGTCGATTCCCACTATGTGGAAGAGGGGATCGCGGCTTACGAAAAACTGTTCAAGAACATGGACGCGGCGCTGGCCGATGGCCGGACCTGGCTCGACGGGGAGGACTTTACTTTGGGCGACATTGCCCTTGTGCCGTATTTTGCCCGGCTGGACTATCTTTGCCTGCTGGATATCTGGCTCGAAGACCGGCCCAAGGTCATGGCTTGGTTTGACCGCGCCCGCGCCCGGCCCAGCTTCACCGCCGCTATCGATGGCGCGATTTCGGACGAGGAAAAAGAGGCCATGCAAACCCATGGGTCGAAATTGCGTGACGCCATCCGGGAAAAGCGGGACGCCTATCTGGCGAACTAGGCACTTACGCCGTCTGGGCAACATCACTAAACTGGTAACCTCTTGAACAGTGATCGTCTCCGGCAGGGGCGTGGACGGATTCCAGATTGACCGACCCGATCTTCACCAAGGAAAACTGGCTGCGTGCGCTGACATTTGCGACGGTGGTGATCTGCGTCTTTTCATCCAAGGCGGCGGTGCCGCTTCTTTTACTCTTCGGTTTGAGTCTCGTGTGGTGCGCTGGCGTTCAGTCTATCCAGCTGGCGCTATTGCGCGGCCCAGCGGCAATCGGCCTGGCGGCCTTGGTGTTTTGGGCGCTGGCGAGCGCTGTTTGGTCGGCGGCGCCGGGGACAGTCCTCAAAACGATTTGGCCGCTGGCGCTCCTGATTGGGGCTGGTTTGGTCACCCTGAGTTTGGCGTCGCGGCTGGAGAAAGCCCACGCGGACGCCATCGCGGCTGGCTTGATAGCCGGTATGGCCGTGGCGCTCTGCTTGGTGGTGTTCGAGGCGGCCACGTATAACTGGATCGGCCGCCAGTTACGCGGCCTCACCTGGCCGGAAATCATCAACTTTGAAACGGGGGGGCAAAGTCTGACCGGCTTCATTAAAGCGCCCATCGCCATTTTATGCCTGCTGATTTGGCCCGTGATGGTCCGATGGTTCGCGGAGAAGAATAGGCTGATTCCGGTCGCGATCTATCTGGTTCTTATCGCCGCTGCCATTTGGTTCGAGGCGACAACCTCCATGCTGGTTTTGATTGCTGGCGTCGTGTTGGCAAGTTTGGGGCATTTGAACCTGCGCGTGGTCGCCAGAACAATGGCTGTTGCCGCGTTGGTCTTAATCGTGGCAATGCCGCTCTTGGTCCGCCCCATCACCTCGTCTGATTTCTTAGCGGCGGCCGATTCGGGAGAAACGTCGTTTCCCATTCCTGTGTCTGGCGTCAGCCGGCTGCATATCTGGCAGTTTGTGTCGGAGAAAGTATCCGAGCGTCCCTGGATAGGGTGGGGGTTGAAGGCATCCCGCTATGTGGAGGGCGCCGATCTAAAATACACGGTTACTCGTAAGAATGCTGAAGGGCAGGACGCGATCCTCTACAAAGATTTTAACCTGCCCCTTCATCCGCATAATCAGGCCTTGCAGATTTGGCTGGAGCTTGGCTTGATCGGCGCGCTGATCGCCGGTTTAACCGCCTTTGCCGTCATTTGGCGCGGGGCGGAACCGGCAGGGACATTCTCCCTGGGCCTAATCGGCGGCATCCTCATCTTTGATCTTTTAAGCTTCGGCGCCTGGCAGAACTGGTGGATCGCGAGCCAGTTCATAAGCGTCGCGTACATGGCCGCGGTGAGCCGGAATCCGTCTTAAACCGCACCTGTTGATCCAAGGTTTTACATATCAGATATGTAAATTATTCATTTGACCAGGACCCATATTGCCTATAGAAGCATCGGCGGGCCACGGTCCCCCAACGGATCGCGACCCATCTGTGAGGATGGGAGAAACATCATGAACACACCTGCCAAGCCGGGAGTCCGCCCGGCCAATCCTAATTTTTCATCTGGACCTTGCGCCAAACGACCCGGCTGGACTCCCGCCGCGCTGGATGACGCACTGCTCGGCCGGTCACACCGCTCGTCCGAGGGCAAAGCCAAACTTCAAGAAGTTATCGACAAAACCCGCGCCGTCTTGGGCGTGCCCGAAGACTACCGGATCGGCATTGTCGCCGCCTCCGACACCGGCGCTGTGGAAATGGCGCTCTGGTCCCTGCTGGGCGCCCGGGGCGTCGATCTGCTGGCCTGGGAGAGCTTCGGTTCCGGCTGGGTCAGCGATGTCACCAAACAGCTGAAGCTGAATGACGTCCGAACCCTTGAGGCCGGTTACGGCCAATTGCCAGACTTGTCCGAGGTCGATTTCAGCCAGGACGTGGTCTTCACCTGGAATGGCACCACCTCCGGCGTCCGGGTGCCGGACGGGGACTGGATTCCAGCCGGCCGGGAAGGCCTGACCATCTGCGACGCCACCTCCGCCGTGTTCGCCATGGACCTGCCCTGGGACAAGCTGGATGTGGTGACCTATTCCTGGCAAAAGGTGATGGGCGGCGAAGCCCAGCACGGGATGCTGATTTTGGGTCCTCGCGCGGTGGAGCGGTTGGAGAGCTATACACCGCCCTGGCCCATGCCGAAGATTTTCCGGCTGACCTCAGGCGGCAAATTGAACGAAGGCGTCTTCAAAGGGGCAACAATCAACACGCCCTCCATGTTGTGTGTGGAGGACGCGCTGGACGGTCTCAATTGGGCCGAAAGCATCGGCGGCCTATCGACATTGATCGCCCGGTCCGAAGCCAATCTGGCGGTTCTCGCCCGGTGGGTGGAAAGTTCCGCCGATATCGACTTCCTCGCCGAGGAGCCAAAGACCCTGTCTTGCACCAGCGTGTGCCTGAAGATTGTTGCGCCCTGGTTTCAGGCGCTTGACGATGACGGCCAGGCCAAGGCGGCCAAGCGTGTGGGCGCGCTTCTCGATGCAGAGGGCGTGGCCTATGACGTGGATGCCTACCGCGATGCGCCGCCGGGTCTGCGAATCTGGGCCGGTTCGACCATCCAGTCGACCGATCTCGAGGCGCTGACGCCCTGGATCGACTGGGCGCTCGCCGTCGCACAATCCGAATTCACCGCTTAAATTCCAGGAGGCAATGATATGCCCAAGGTTCTGATTTCAGACAGCATGAGTCCGCGCGCCGAAGAGATTTTCAAGGCCCGCGGTTTGGACGTAGACGTTAAGCCGGGGATGAGCCCGGAGGAACTGAAAGCCTGTATCGGCGAGTATGACGGCCTTGCTGTCCGCTCCGCCACCAAGGTCACGCCTGAGATACTGGACGCCGCCGAAAATTTGAAGGTCATTGGCCGGGCCGGTATCGGCGTCGATAATATCGATGTGGCCGCCGCTTCCGCCAAGGGTGTGGTCGTGATGAACACGCCGTTCGGCAATTCGATCACAACGGCCGAACACGCCATCGCCATGATGTTCGCCCTGGCACGGGATATCCCCGAGGCCAGCGCCTCCACCCATGCCGGCAAGTGGGAGAAATCCCGCTTCATGGGGATAGAACTTTACGGCAAGACTCTCGGCATCATCGGCTGCGGCAATATCGGTTCCATCGTCGCTGATCGGGCGCTGGGTCTAAAAATGAAAGTGGCGGCCTTCGATCCGTTCCTCTCCGAAGAGCGCGCTGCGGACTTAGGCGTCGACAAAGTTGAGCTGGATGAGTTGTTCGCCCGTGCTGATTTCATCAGTCTGCACACGCCCATGACCGACGCCACCCGTGGCATCATTAATGCCGATGCGATAGAGAAGATGAAGGACGGGGTGCGGATCATCAACTGCGCGCGTGGCGGTCTTGTTGTCGAGGAAGACCTCAAGGCCGCGCTGGATTCCGGCAAAGTTGCGGGCGCCGGCATGGATGTCTTCGTTGAAGAGCCGGCCAAGGAAAACATCCTGTTTGGCCACGAGAAAGTCGTGGCGACGCCGCACCTGGGCGCCTCCACCGAGGAGGCGCAGGTTAATGTCGCCATCCAGGTGGCGGAGCAGATGTCCGACTATCTGCTGGATGGGGCCGTGGTCAACGCACTCAACATGCCGTCTGTGAGCGCGGAAGATGCGCCCAAGTTGATGCCGTACATGAAGCTGGCTGAGCATTTGGGCAGTTTTGCCGGGCAAGTGACTGAATCCGCCATCAAGAAAATTCAGATCGATTACTGTGGCCACGTGTCGGAGCTGAACACCAAGCCGCTGACGGCGATTGTCCTCCAGGGCATTTTGTCGCCGCTGTTGGAATCGGTGAATATGGTCAGCGCGCCGACCCTGGCGAAGGAGCGCAATATCGAGATCACTGAGGCCACCTGTGAGACATTGGACGAATACCAGACCTTGATGCGTCTGACGGTGACCACTGACAAGCAGACCCGCACCGTCGCGGGCACCCTGTTCCATGGCGGCCGGCCGCGTCTGGTGGAGATCAAAGGCATCTCCATGGACGCGGAGCTGAAGCCCAACATGCTCTACATCACCAACGAAGATAAGCCGGGCATCATCGGCGACCTGGGGTCTACCTTGGGCCAGGCGGGGATCAATATCGCCACGTTTAACCTGGGTCGGGAGAACAATGGCGGCGCGGCCATTTGTCTGATCGAGACTGACGAGCCGGTCTCCGACGAGTTGGCCGCCAAAGTGCGCGCCATTCCCCATGTGGTGCAGGCGGTGCCGCTTAGTTTCTGACAATGCGATTGGCCGGGAGTCGGAAGCGCCTCCCGGCCACCATCTTCAAATAAAATTCATCTGACCTCTCTTGATTCGGGCACCGGATGGGCCCTCACTTACCGTTCGATGGGCCCTCACCGAGGGCCGTATTCGAGCGTCTCGATCACACCTAAATTTGAGACGCGAAAATAATCAAACAGGCCGAGCAGGCCGGGGAAGACAGATGGCTACCGTTTCACTTACCGTGAACGGGAAGGCCGTATCGGCAGACGCCGAGGCGGATACGCTTCTCGTAGACTTCATTCGCGAAAATCTGGGCATGACGGGCACCCATGTGGGTTGCGACACCAGCCAATGCGGCGCCTGCGTCGTGATGGTCAATGGCTATTCCATCAAAAGCTGCACCATGCTGGCGGTTCAGGCGGAGGGCGCTGACGTGACCACCATCGAAGGGCTGGAGACCGATGGCCAGCTGCATCCGATGCAGCAGGCGTTCCACGAGAACCATGCGTTGCAATGCGGCTTTTGCACGCCGGGCATGCTGATCAGCGCCATCGATTTCGCGACTAAACACCCGGGCGCGAACGAAGACGAAATCCGTAAGGGGCTGGAAGGCAATCTCTGCCGCTGCACCGGCTACCACAATATCGTCAAAGCCGTACAGGCCGGCTCCGCCGCGATGAAAGGATAAGATCATGCCAGACGGAAACACGGGAATTGGCGCTGCTGTCCGCCGCAAAGAAGACAGCCGGTTTCTCCGGGGCAAGGGGAACTATACCGACGATATCAATCGTCCCAATCAAACGTATGCGTACTTCCTCAGAAGTTCGGTCGCGCATGCCAAGATCAAAGGCATTGATACCAAGGCTGCCGCCGCGGCCGACGGCGTTGTCGCCGTCTTTACCGGCGCGGATATGGAAGGCATTGGGGGCCTGCCCTGCGGCTGGGGCCTAACCTTCCAGAACGGCGATCCGATGGTCGAACCGGCCCACCCGGTCCTGGCCCAGGGTAAAGTGCGCCACGTGGGCGATCCCATTGCCGTTGTCATTGCCGAAAGCCGCAAGCAGGCCAAATCGGCGGCGGCCCTGATCAAGGTTGATCTGGAAGAATTGCCGGCGGTGGTCGATATGACCAAGGCGGTCGAAGGCGGCGCCTTGGTCCATGACGAGGCGGCCAACAATATCTGCTATGACTGGGCCATCGGCGAAAAGGATCCGGTGGATGAGGCGTTCGAGAAAGCCGACCACGTTACCAGTATCGACATCGTCAACAACCGGCTGATCCCCAATGCGATCGAGCCGCGGGTGGCGCTGGCCGAATACGATAGTTCCACCGAGGACTATACGCTCTACACCACCACCCAGAACCCGCATGTGATCCGGCTGCTAATGGGCGCGTTCGTGCTGCAGATACCTGAGCATAAGCTGCGGATCGTGGCGCCCGATGTGGGTGGCGGTTTCGGTTCCAAAATTTTCCACTATGCGGAAGAGGCGGCGCTGACTTGGGCTTCGGCAAAGGTCGGCCGGCCCATCAAGTGGACGGCGGAACGCTCGGAAAGCTTTATGTCGGACGCCCATGGCCGGGACCATGTGACCCATGCGGAACTGGCCCTGGATAAGGACGGTAAGTTCCTGGCGCTGCGGGCCAAGACCCTGGCCAACATGGGCGCGTATCTCTCTTCCTTCGCACCGGCGGTGCCGACCTATCTTCATGCGACCCTGCTAGCCGGCGTTTACACCACGCCGCTGATCTACTGCAACGTGATCGCGGTGTTCACCAATACCGTACCGGTGGACGCCTATCGCGGCGCAGGCCGGCCGGAAGCGACGTATCTTTTGGAGCGTCTGGTGGACCGGGCAGCTCGGGAGATGGGTATCGATCAGGCTGATATCCGGCGGCGGAACTTTATCCAGCCGGATGCTTTCCCGTATCAGACGCCGGTCGCGCTGGAATACGACTCAGGCGACTACGAGGCGACCTTGTCGGCGGCGGAAAAGAACGCCGACGTGAAGGGCTTTGCCAAGCGGAAGAACGAGTCAGAGGCCAATGGCAAGAAGCGCGGCCTCGGTTATTCCACCTATATCGAAGCGTGCGGCGTCGCTCCGTCGGCGGTGGCCGGCGCTTTGGGCGCACGGGCCGGGCTCTATGAATCCGCGGTGGTCCGGGTGCATCCCACGGGCAGCGTTAGTGTCTTCACCGGCACCCACTCCCACGGGCAAAGCCACGAAACCACCTTTGCCCAGTTGGTCTCCGACCAGCTCGGCGTCGACTTCAACGCGGTCGATGTGGTTCACGGCGATACCTCCAAGATACAGTTCGGCATGGGAACCTACGGCTCCCGGTCGCTGGCGGTCGGCGGTGAAGCCATTGTCCGGGCGATGAACAAGATCATCGACAAGGGCAAGAAAATCGCCGCCCATATCCTGGAGGCCGCCGAGACCGATATCGAGTTCAAGGACGGGGCCTTCACTGTCAGCGGCACCGACAAGTCCATGGCCTTTGGCGAGGTCGCGCTGGCGGCCTATGTGCCCCACAACTACCCGCACGACACGCTGGAGCCGGGCCTGGAGGAAAGCGCGTTCTTTGATCCGCTGAACTTCACCTTCCCTGGCGGCTGTCATATCTGCGAGGTGGAGGTTGATCCGGCAACCGGTGTGGTGGATGTGGTCAACTTCACCGCCGTCGATGATGTAGGCCGGGTGATTAATCCGCTGATCGTCGAGGGACAGGTCCATGGTGGTCTCACCCAGGGCATCGGCCAGGCGCTGCTGGAAGGCTGTGTCTACGACGACAACGGCCAGCTGATCTCCGGCTCGTACATGGATTACACCATGCCACGCGCGGACGATCTGCCGTCCTACCAGGTGTCCACGGAGACCACGCTCTGCGTTAACAACACCCTCGGTGTGAAGGGCGTGGGCGAAGTAGGGGCCATCGGCTCCCCGCCGGCGGTCATCAATGCCGTGGTGGACGCACTGTCGGACCTGGGTGTCACGGATGTGCCAATGCCGGCGACACCGCAGGCCGTGTGGCGCGCCATTCAGAACGCGAAATAAGGAGGACCGGAACATGTCTCAGTTTCAATATGCAAGGGCCTCTTCGGCGGATGACGCGGCCACTCAAGTCAAGGCGGCGTCCGACGGCTTGCTTCTGGCTGGCGGGATGACCCTTCTACCGGCGATCAAGCTGGGTTTGGCGTCACCGTCCAATCTGGTTGATTTGTCGGGCGCGGGCCTCAGCGGGATCACGGTGGACGGCGATACGGTGACCATCGGGGCCATGACCCGCCACGCGGATGTGGCGGCGTCAAAAGACGTTCAGAAAGTCATCCCGGCGCTGGCGGCTTTGGCCGGCGGCATCGGTGATCCGCAAGTACGCCACCGGGGCACCATCGGCGGCTCTGTCGCCAATAACGACCCGGCGGCGGACTATCCGGCGGCGTGTCTGGGCCTTGGGGCGACCATCAATACCGGATCGCGCTCCATCGCGGCGGACGACTACTTCAAAGGCTTGTTCGAGACGGCGTTGGAAGACGGCGAGGTCGTCACCTCTGTCAGCTTCCCCAAACCCGACAAAGCGGCCTATGTGAAGTTCCCGAACCCGGCCAGCCGGTATGCGCTGGTCGGTGTCTTTGTGTCGTCGGGCGCGAACGGCGTTCGCGTCGCGGTGACCGGGGCAGGGGCGTCCGGCGTGTTCCGGGCGGCCGAGCTGGAGAAAGCCCTGTCCGGCGATTTCTCCGCCGGCGCCTTGGATGGCGTCAGTGTTTCTGCTGACGGCCTCGCCAGCGATATCCACGCCCAGGCCGATTACCGGGCGCACCTGATCACTGTGATGGCGCAACGGGCCGTCGCCGCCTGCGGATAGGTCTGAAAGATGGATACGCGGGTCGAGCCCGCGTATGACGAGTTTGAGATGACTTTCCTTCCGTCATGCCCGGACTTGATCCGGGCATCCATTTATCAGAAGGCCAATCTCGAAGCACTCTTCGCATCAGGCATGGACTTCGCCGCCGCTGTTTTCTATGCTCCCGCCAAGCCTGAGGAACCCAGCATTTAAGGAAAAATATGACTGATCTTCCCTCGTCCGTGGACGCGACCGTGGAGCTTTTGCGCGATGGCAATTACCTCGCCAATCGCAGTCTGGCGACATCCCTTTATCTCGCGCTCAGCCTGGGCCGCCCGCTCTTCCTGGAAGGAGAAGCCGGTGTCGGCAAGACCGAAATCGCCAAGGTTTTGTCTGAAACGCTGGGGCGCAAATTGCTGCGTCTGCAATGTTATGAAGGCCTGGATGTCACCACCGCCGTCTACGAGTGGAACTATTCCCGCCAGATGGTGGAAATTCGCATGGCGGAAGCGACCGGCGAACGGGACCGGGATTCGCTGGAGCATGATATTTTCAGCGACGAATTTCTGATCAAGCGGCCGCTTCTCCAGGCCTTGGAACCGGACATGGCCGGACCGCCGGTCTTGCTGATCGACGAGTTGGACCGGACCGATGAGCCGTTCGAAGCCTATCTGCTGGAAGTCCTGTCGGACTTCCAGGTCACCATTCCGGAGCTCGGCACCATTGCCGCGGAAAAGCCGCCGATCGTGATCATCACCTCCAACCGGACCCGCGAAATTCACGACGCGCTGAAGCGCCGGTGTTTTTATCATTGGGTGGATTATCCGAGCGTGGCGCGGGAACTGGAAATTCTGAAGGTGAAGGCCCCCGAAGCGGCCGAAGTTCTGTCCCAGGAAGTCGTCGGCTTTGTCCACGAACTTCGCAAGATGGACCTGTTTAAACTTCCAGGCGTGGCGGAGACCTTGGACTGGGCGAATGCGTTGACCCAGCTTGATTGCCTGTCGCTAGATCCGGAGACGGTCAACGATACCTTGGGCACGCTCCTGAAATATCAAGACGATATCCAAAAGATCGAAGGCAGCGAGGCCACTCGCATCCTGAAAGAGGTCAAGTCGGAGCTCGCCACGGCGAGCGCTTAAACCTGTAGCTCCGCCATGGCCGAAGAGACCCTCCCGCCCCAACTCCCCGATGTGCCGGACGACGGTATCGGAGGCCGCATGGCGGAGAACATCATGCATTTCGGCCGGGTCCTACGCCGCGCCGGCCTGCCCATCGGGCCGGGTCAGGTGCTGGAAGCGATCCGGGCCGTGTCGGCAGTCGGGTTCGGCAGCCGGGGCGACTTCTACTGGACGCTGCATTCGGTTCTCGTGAACCGCCGCGACCAGCGGGAAGTCTTCGATCAGGCGTTCCATATCTTCTGGCGCAACCCGGACATCCTGGAAAAGATGATGCAGCTGATGCTGCCCGATATCGGTTCGTCCCAGGATATCCCCGATGCGGAGGAAATCTCACGCCGCGTCTCCGAAGCTCTGTCGCCGGGCCAGAATGACAGCGGCGAAGTGCAGGAGCAGGAGGAGATCGAGTTCGATGCGACCCTCACCTGGAGCGCCGGTGAAACGCTGGCCACCAAAGACTTCGAAAAAATGTCTTCAGACGAGATCAAGGAGGCCCTGGCCGCGATCAAACGCATGCGCCTGCCCATCTTGCAGGTGCCGACTCGTCGCTACCGGCCGCACCCAACAGGCTCCCGCGTGGATATGCGCCGGACGCTACGGGCCGCACTGCGCTCCGGCGGCGGCTATATTCCGCTGATGAAGCGGGAACGGCGCTACCGCCACCCACCGCTGGTCATCGTTTGCGATATTTCGGGCTCCATGGAGCGTTATTCCCGGATGCTGTTGCATTTTATGCATGCGGTCACCAACGACCGGGACAGGGTATTCACCTTCCTGTTCGGCACACGACTCACCAACATTACCCGGTATCTTCGTTACAAGGACGTGGATGCGGCCTTAGAAAAGGTCGGTGAGGCGGTGGAGGACTGGTCCGGCGGCACCCGCATCGGCGCGTGTATTCATGACTTTAACCAAAATTGGTCGCGGCGGGTTCTGACCCAAGGGGCGGTGATGCTGCTGATCTCCGATGGGTTGGACAGGGACGAGGCGACCGGGCTTCACGATGAAATGGACCGGTTGCACAAATCCTGCCGCCGGCTGATCTGGCTCAATCCGCTCCTCAGGTACGAAGGATTTGAGCCGAAATCCGTTGGAATTCGAGCGATGTTGCCCCATGTCGACGAGTTCCGCACCATCCACAATCTGGACAGTTTGCGCGACCTTACCCGCATTTTAAGCGAACCCGCCCCCCGGCAAGGGGAAAGCGTCATGTTGCCGAAAGACACAGCCGCTTAAATCCTTTGTTTACCAATGGGTTGAGATACTGCACGCGGGAAAAAACGTGTGGGTGATTGCGGATTCGATGGCGGGAACGTCGAACCTAGGACAACGTGTATTCGGGCATGAGCGCATCGTCTTGGTGCGCCCCTGTGGGGTGTTCATCGGGCGGGGGCGTCCATGAGTTCGCTATTCGTCCTGGGTGGCGCCGCGCTGTTTCAGGCGCTGACCGCGATCCTTGCCTTCCGCCTAATTTGGAAAACCACTTGGCAGATACCCTGGACCCTGATCGCCATCACTTTCGGATTTCTGGCGGTCGAACGCAGCACGGAACTTAAAGGCATCGTTCACGGGCTCGCGTCTCTGCCGGGCGTCAGCGTCGCCGACTTGACGGGACTTTGGGTCTCGGTTTTCTTTTTCGTCGGCATGATCCTGATGGGTCCGATGCTGGTCGCCCGCGAACGTCATGAAAATGAACTCGGCACCAGCCAGGAAAGCCTGGATGCGCTGAACGAAAACCTCAATCGGGTTGTTGACCAGAAGTCCGCGTTGGAATCCGAAAAGTCCGTTCTCCATGGAGACAAGGTCCGGCTTGAAAGCGAGGCGGCCATCCTGCGCGAGGAAAAAGACGCGCTGTCGACGGAAACCGAGGCGTTGAAGGGGCGCGCATCGATGCTCGAAGGGGAGGTCGATGGTCTGAAGAAAACCAACGCCAAACTGGAAGCAGACCTAGCGCCGTTGCGGGAAACCACTGACCGTTTTGCCCATGTGTTCGAGGAATCCCCTATCGGGATGGCCATGATCCGCGGTGGCGAAGGGTTGTGGCTGGTCAATCGGTCCCTGGCCAATATGCTGATCTACACCAAAGAGGATTTTATCGGTAAGACGTTGCTTGATTTCGTCGATCCCCGTGATGAAGAACTTCTTGGGTCGGACAACGACTTCATGGAAATTCGTCTGCTGCGCAGCGACGGTTATTTCATTTGGACGCTGCTGAGCCGCACGTCCCTCCGCCAGGGAAAAGACGGCGCAGACTAAACGATCTATCAGATACAGGATGTCACAGACCGGAAGTTGGCCGAGGAAGCAGCGCTGGAGCAGGACCGGGATCAGAGCCCTGACGATACGCTGAGCGCCATGTTCGAGGCGACCCATGATCTGGCTATTCTCCTCGATCCCCAATTGCATGTGATCACCGCTAACACCAGGTTTTGCGAGCGTATCGGGGCGCCGCTGGAAGATTTGATTGGCAAGGACCCGTTCGCGGTCTTTGGTGAGCCGGCCGCTAGCCGCCGCCGGGATGCGGTACGAAAGGCGCTAGAGACAAAGAAACCGATCCAGTTCGAAGATCAACGCCAAGGCCGCTGGTTTGAGAGCAACTACTATCCTGTCTTCGATGACGCCGGCGAGGTCGCCCAGCTGGCCGGCTTTGCTCGGGATATTACCGCGCGCAAACGAGCCGAGGATCAGCTTAAGCGCGATGTGAAAATCCAAGAGCTGATCACGGCGGTTACTCTGGGCACAGCGGGCCAGTCCTCGACAGGAGAAGCGTTTCAATATGCTCTGGATGAGATTTGCCGGCGAACGGGGTGGAGTGTCGGACATGTTTATCTGGCCGGTGCAAAGGAAACCGATCCGTTAGAGTCCAGTGGTTATTGGCGTGTGGACGATGACAAACGTTACAACGCTGTCGTTGAGTTCACCAAGGAGAACCCTATAAGGCCGGGCGACGGAAACGTGGGCCGGGTCTTTGCCAACGGAAAATCTGTTTGGACCCATATCGTCAATGCCAAGTCACCCAAGGCGCGGAGCAAGGTTCTCTATCGCACTGGACTTCGCTGCGCCGTCATGGCCCCGATTGTCGTAAACGGCAAGGCACATGGGGTCATAGAATTTTTCTCGACGACCAGATTGAAACGCGATCCGCACATGCTGGACGCCATGACCCGCATTGGTATCCAGTTGGGCCGGGTCATTGAGCGGGAGCAGGCGAACGCGGCAATGTCCGATGGGGAACAGCGATTCCGGAAGTTTGCTGAGGCGGCTGCAGACCGGTTCTGGCGAACCGATGGCCGCCACCGGATGGCGTCTCTCTCGGAACCGGTTGGCGCGTTTGATGTTAAGGAAGTGGATATTGTCGGTCATCGTTTCTGGGACACGGACAAGATTGAGTTCGTGAACGGTGGCGGGGAAAAGCTAAAGGAGGCGATGGCCAGGAAGGAACCGTTCAAGAATTTAAATTTGAAAGTACGGGGCAGCGGCGAACAGACGATGAGTCTGTCGTTCGGAGGATTGCCCAATTTCGGCGACGGTAACGAGTTCCTGGGATACTGCGGAACCATTCTTGACGTTTCGGCTCAGGAGTCCATGGCCGAACGGGCGGAAAGTATGCAGGATATTTTCACGGAATCCATGGCCGGATTACCGATCGGATTTATCATGTGGGATCCCGATGGCCGATTTGTTGCCGCCAATCAAAAATTCAAGGACATGTATCCGCCATTCGCAAAAGTCCTTAAGCCGGGCATTCTTTATCCAGAATTTATGACGGGCTGCGCCAAGAGCGGATTCCTGGCCGACTCAGTCGGCAATGAGGAAGCGTGGACCCGGGAACAGGTCAGAAATTATTCCGAGGAACTTTCCGAAAGAGAATACCAATATGCCGACGGGAGTTGGTCCAGCGCCACACGCATGTGTCTCAAAGATGGGAGCATGATCGGCTTTCACAGAGACATCACCGATCTGAAGATGGCTGAGGCCTTACTTAGAGCGAGTGAGGAACGTTTTCGGGATTTTGCTGCCGCCGGCGCCGACTGGTTCTACGAGCAAGATGCCGACCTTCGTTACACTTATGTCTCCGAGGGGGCGTTGTATGACGAGGGGCTGGAAGAGGCGGACTATCTTGGTAAGAATCGGGAAGAACTGATGGCCGAGTACAATATAGAGTATGAACCGGCTGAGTTGACTCGGATCAATAAGCTGATCGCCAATCATGAACCCTTTGATGACTTTGAGGCGGTGGCGCCGAGCGACAGCGGTAGCCGCTATGTGGTGATAAGCGGGCGTCCCATCTTTAACGCCGCCGGGGAGTTTGCCGGCTATCGGGGCGTCGGACAGGATATTACCCTGCAACGGGAGGCCGTCACAGTTCAGGCGAGCGCCCGGCGGGATGCGGAAATCGCCAATCGGGCGAAGTCCGAGTTTCTCGCCAATATGAGCCACGAACTTCGTACGCCGCTGAACGCCATTATCGGCTTCTCTGAATCCCTGGCGGAGCAGGTGTTCGGGCCCTTGGCCAACGCCAAACAGGCGGAATACTTGGAGCATATTCGAGATTCAGGCCAGCACCTTCTCAATTTGATCAACGATGTGTTGGATGTGTCCGCGATCGAATCTGGTGAGCTGGAACTTCATGAGGAAAATATCGACCTGAAGGCCATCGCCGAGGCCGCCGTCATGATGGTCAGGCCCCGGGCGGGAAGTGACAAGATCCATTTGGTCAACCTGATGGAGTTTGATGTGCCTCATATGCGCGGCGATGCAACCCGTCTTAAGCAGGTGCTGGTCAATCTGCTCTCCAACGCGGTGAAGTTTTCATCTGAGGGAGGGGTGGTCACGTTGGGAATGGACCCCGGCGAAGATCACAGTTTGACAATCTATGTCACTGATACCGGCATTGGTATGAGCCCTGCTGAAGTTGAGCAAGCCATGAAAACCTTCGGCCGGGTTCAGGATGCAGAAAAAACCGATGTCGAAGGTACAGGCCTTGGCCTGCCTCTCAGCCAGGCGCTGGTTCACGCCCACGGCGGTGAAATGGTTGTTGAAAGCGAACCCGGTGTTGGAACGACCGTGAAGGTCATTTTGCCAAAGGATCGACTCCTGCCATAAGCCACATCAGTGTCTGGCTTATTCCCTAGTGCTTGGACTACACTATTCGGAAATGTGGCCGTTGAATGCCGCCGGTGAATAGTGAAAACAAGGACAGGGGCTATGACTTCTAGTTCAACATTTGACGACGTCTATCGACGCTCGCTCGACGATCCGAATGGGTTCTGGGGAGAGATCGCTGAAGAGCTTCACTGGGATAAAAAGTGGGACAAGGTTTTGGATGCATCGAACCCGCCCCACTACCGCTGGTTTTCCGGCGGCGAGCTCAACACCTGTTACAATGCGTTGGACCGGCACGTGGAGAGTGGGCGCGCCGATCAGGCGGCGCTAATCTACGATAGCCCGGTCACAGGCGGCGTCGTCAAAACCTATACCTATCGCGAACTTCGGGACGCAACGGCCAAATTTGCCGGCATTCTGCGTGATGCCGGTGTCGCCAAAGGTGATCGCGTCATCGTCTATATGCCCATGGTGCCGGAAGCCGCTATCGCCATGCTGGCTTGCGCCAGGCTCGGCGCCATACATTCGGTTGTCTTTGGCGGGTTTGCTTCTAACGAGCTGGCGGTTCGCATCGACGATGCTCAGCCGAAAGCCATTGTGACTGCGTCCTGCGGCATCGAAGTGAATAAGGTCCTGCCGTATATGCCGCTTCTTAACGAGGCGATAAACCTCTCAAGGCACAAGCCGGAGAAAGTCGTCGTGCTGCAGCGCCCGGAGGAAAAAGCCGAACTTGATCCCGTAAGGGACATCGATTGGGGCGAGGCCATGAAGACGGTTGAACCGGCTGACTGTGTTCCGGTGAAGGCCACTGATCCGCTGTATATCCTTTATACATCCGGCACGACGGGACTGCCTAAAGGCGTGGTGCGGGACAATGGCGGGCATGCTGTGGCGCTCAACTGGACCATGAACGCGATCTACGGTGTCGATGCCGAGGATGTATTCTGGGCCGCCTCGGACGTGGGTTGGGTCGTGGGTCATTCCTATATCGTCTATGCGCCCTTGTTGAAGGGATGTACGACCATCCTGTTTGAAGGAAAGCCGGTGGGTACGCCCGACGCCGGTGCGTTCTGGCGCGTGATCGCTGATCACAAAGTGCGCGCCATGTTCACCGCGCCGACGGCGTTCCGGGCCATCAAGCGGGAAGACCCGGAAGGCAAGCTGTTGGCGCAGTACGATCTCAGCAAGTTCGAGACCCTGTTCCTCGCCGGCGAACGAACCGATCCCGATACGCTGGCGTGGGCGGAAGATATGTTAAATGTGCCGGTGATTGATCACTGGTGGCAGACGGAGACCGGCTGGTCCATCGCTGCCAACTGTGTCGGCCTTGGACGCCTGCCGGTAAAAGCCGGATCACCGACCAAACCCGCGCCGGGGTGGGACCTTCAGGTCCTGAACGAGCAAGGGGAGCCCATGGCCGCTGGTGAAATCGGTGCGCTGTGCGGCAGGCTCCCCATGCCACCCGGATGCTTGCCGACGCTCTGGAACGCTGAAGACCGGTTTGTCGAAAGCTATTTGGAAGAGTATCCAGGCTATTACAAAACCGCCGATGCGGGCTTTATTGATGAAGATGGTTATGTCTTTGTCATGGCGCGGACCGACGACATCATCAATGTGGCGGGCCACCGGCTCTCCACCGGCGCGATGGAGGAAGTTCTCGCCAGCCATGCGGACGTGGCCGAATGTGCTGTGATCGGCGTGGCGGACCAGCTTAAAGGGCAATTGCCCGTTGGCTTTCTGGTGTTGAAAGCGGGCGTTGACCGAGATGGCGCCGATATCGTCGCTGAAACCGTGCAACTTGTTCGCCAGCAGATCGGACCGGTGGCCGCCTTCAAGCAGGCTGCGATTGTTGACCGTTTGCCGAAGACTCGATCAGGCAAGATCCTGCGCGGCACCATGCAGAAGATAGCCGATAGGGAAAACTACCGGATGCCGGCGACGATTGACGATCCGGTGATCCTGGATGAGATCGAAGTCGCGCTTGAAGGATTGGGTCTGGCCGGCGCGCGGAAGGACTAACCGGCCCGATTAGTCATCTCGCTTAAGGGTCAACTTGGGTTTTATCAGACCGAAGAAAATGTCCTCGCCGATATACTGCCAACCCAGATGCGCATTGCAGCCGCGGCAGAGGACGATCTGCCAGTCGAACCCTTTGAACCACGTGAACTCGCCGCTTGGTTCCCCTACAGCGCTAACGCCGGGGGCTTCCTTGAAACAGAGGATGGTGAAAACCTGGCCGGCGGGATTGAACACCGTGTGTTCGTGTTCCTGGTTCCGGCGGATGGCCCATCGGGTGCGGGTGATGTCCGCGCCGCAGGCGGTGCAGTGAAGCGTATCTTCGTCTAGAAGGTCAGTTGCCCGGCGGGCGCCGGTGTCCGGTGTATTGTCCAGCATAGACGCAGGATATCACCGCTCTAGTCCACGTAGGGATTTTTTCCGGTTCGCACCAGTAGTCGAATAGGGATGCCGGGCAGATCGAAATCCTCCCGAATTCCGTTGATCAAATAGCGACGGTAATCTTCAGGCACCGACTTTCCTCGGCTGGAAAACACCACGAAGGTGGGCGGCCGTGTCTTGGCCTGGGTCATATACCGCAGCCGTAGCCGCCGTCCTTGAACAAGTGGCGGTGGATGACGTTCGGTCATGTATTCCAGCCACTGATTAAGCTTGGATGTCGAAACGCGACGGTTCCAGACATCAAAATACTTGAAGGCTTCGGGCACCAAATTGTCTATGCCTTTGCCGGTCAGCGCCGAAAGGGTCACAACCGGCACGCCGCGAATTTGCGGCAAAGAGGTCTGCAGCCGGTCTTCGAGGTCCTGGCGGCGTTGCTTCTTCTCCGTGACCGAATCCCATTTATTGACCGCTATGATCAGGATGCGGCCTTCCTCGATGACCTGACGAGCAATGGTGAGGTCCTGCTTTTCCAGCATCACATTTCCGTCCAGCACCAGCACTACCAGTTGTGCGTATTGAATGGCGCGATAGCTGTCCTCCGCGGACAGGGTTTCCACCTTGTCCTGTACCTTGGCGCGGCGGCGCAGACCTGCCGTATCGACGAGCCTGATGGGGCGGCCTTCCCAAGCCCATTCCAGCGTGATCGAATCCCGGGTGATGCCTGCTTCCGGGCCGGTTAGCATCCGGTCCTCTCCGATCAACCGGTTGACCAGGGTGGATTTCCCAACGTTTGGCCGGCCCACGATGGCCATCTGAAGGACCCCGGTATGCTCGACATCCTCGTCTTCGTTACTCCAGTCGTCCGGTTCCTGGTGCGGATCGATCTTTGCCGGCGCGCCGTCATTGTCCGCCGCTGCGTCGGCATAGGGCTGCAGCACAGCGTATATTTCCTCCATACCATCTCCGTGCTCTGCGGAAACCGCCAAGGGCTCTCCGAGTCCCAATTGGAACGCGTCGTAAAATCCTGCTTCTCCGGAGCGGCCTTCGTATTTATTGGCGACCAATATGACGGGGGTTTTCTGCGCGCGTAGCCAATTTGCGAAGTGACTATCCAAGGGGGTGACGCCGGCGCGGGCGTCAATGAGGAATAGGGCCACATCTGCTTCTTCGACGGCTTTGTCCGTCTGCTGGCGCATGCGGGCTTCCAACCTGTCGTCGTGGGCGTCCTCGAACCCAGCCGTGTCGATCAGCTTGAACGAAAGATCACCCAGAGAACCTTCTGCTTCCCGGCGGTCACGGGTTACACCTGGCGTGTCATCGACAATCGCCAGTTTCTTGCCGGCGAGCCGATTAAACAGGGTGGACTTGCCCACATTGGGCCGTCCGACGATGGCGACGGTCAGTGTCATGGTCTAGAGATAGTTTAAGCGTTAACGATAGGCAACGAGGTCGGCGTCGTCGCTCAGGAAATATACTGTTCCCTTGGCGACAATCGGACTGATAGTGACACTATCCGGCATCTCCACCTTGCCCAATATTTTGCCTGTATACGGCGATGCCGATATTGCTTCACCGTTTGATCCTGCGACGATCAGCCGGTCGCTGATCAGGATAGGTCCGGTCCAAATGATCCGGCCTTCCTTGTCTTCCTGATCTTCCCACTGTGGCAAGGGCGTCACCCAGTGAATTCGGCCAGTGCGCCGGCCAAGCGCCACCAGTTCCGAATTGTTGGTGAGTACAAATATATACTCGCCGGCAACCCAAGGTGACTCGATACCGCCGATTGCACGATCCCAAATACGCCGTCCTGTTCGAAGATTGATCGCCGTGATTAGATTGCTGTTACTGATCACCGTAACGATCCCGCGGTCGATGACCGGCCGGCCGCGTATGGAGGATAACAGCGTCGTCGAATTCGGACGGCGCACGCCTGCTAACGAGTCGCTCCAGAGCTCCTGGCCATTCTCGACCTTGAGGGCGGCGACTTCGCCGGAGGAATAGGGGACAACAACAACACCCCCATCAACTGCCGGTGCGGCGCCACCGAGAAAGTTGGTGCCTTCTTCAATGCCCGCGTGGTTCCAGAGAGTTTCACCGGTGGATCCATTCAGGGCAAACAGCTTGTTGGTCAGGGTGACGGCGAAGACCCGGTTGCCGCGAACCGCCGGCGGCGCACGCATCGGCGTGCCGACGTTACGCCGCCAAAGAACTTTACCGTCTGTAGTGTTGAGCGCGATGACTTCTGCAAAACCGGTGGTAACGAATAGTCTTCCGTTCTCCAGGGCCAATCCGCCGCTTACGTGCCCGTCGTCTTCATGATCGGGCGTCAGATCAATTTCCCAAGCTTCGTCACCGCTGTTGATGTCGAAGGCTCGCACCACCGATTCAGAATCCATGGTGAAAATGCGATCCCCAGATACGACGGGCTGGGTGATGAGTTTATCATCCGTACTTGATCCCGAGCCGATGCCGATGGACCAGATTTCCTGTAAACGGTCACCCACCTTGATATGGTGCATGGCATGATTGGGATATCCGCCCGCTTGGGGCCATTCCTGATTGACGGTCGGGGCTGGTAGCCGGATGCTCTCATTCTCGGTGCCGGCATCCGGCTCCAAAGTCTGTTCATGCACGAGGATGGAAATACGCTCCCCTGGCAGTGGTTTCTTGGTCTTCGTGCCTAGGAACGTGTCGCAGCCCCCTAGAGCAATGAGACATAACCCGACGATGGACAGTTTCGAAATTTTCAGCATCTCATTTGTTGCTTTTCGGCTAGCCGCCCAGAATAGCGGACATTTCGGCGGCCCGTGCCCGTACGCCGCCGGGCGCGGTCACGTCGTCCGCCAGTTCCCGGAAAAGTTTCTTGGCGTCCTCCACCTTTCCTTGCCGATGGGCGAGTAGAGCGGAAATTTCCTTGGCCGTGTGGCGGAAGGGATTTGACGTGGAAAGAAGGGGCTGAAGCCGCCCGTTAATGGCTGACGGGTCCCCTTTGTCCAATTCCTGAAGCGCGGAAAAGACGGTGGCAAGGTCCCGGTACAGTTGGTCGATGGATTGATCGGCGGCTATCGCGGTATATTCGGTCGTCGCTGCCGCCGTATCTCCTTTGCCGGCCAAGACCGCCGCCTTATTGAAACGCGCCAGCAACGCGTAGCCTTCGGTGCCCTCCGTTTGGAGTTTTGTCAGGATCGAAAGCGCTTCCTCGCTTTTGTTATTGGCGTCAGCCTTAAGCGCGGAGGCGTAAAGCGCACTGTCGTCGGCGCGGCGGTTCTGATCATACGCTTTCCATCCCTGGAACGCGGCGACAGACCCGACCAGAACGACAATCAGGCCGATAATATAATTGCCGTACTTTTTCCAAAGGGATGCGTACTGTTCCTGACGCAGCTCTTCGTCAATTTCCTTGAATAAATTGTCCTGTTCCGGATCTCTGTCCGCCATCGTACTACCTGAATTCCTGAATTGTCGGCGCGCCTGCCCGCCGTGATCAAAGGCGCGCTAAAATACAGTGCCGTCCGGAAATTCGCAAACCCCCTCAGCTTAGGGGCCGGACCCTAATTTGCATGTTGAAGATACTAGCAAATACCGGCCACGAAATCGCCGTTTTTAAGTATTCTTTAAATACCCGGAGCGTATTTATGATAGATAAGACGTCGCAAAAATGCGGCAAGTGGTGGATGAAAATTTTCACATGAAAAGATCACTAGTTCTTGCACTGGCATTCTTTCTGACGGCGTGTTCAGCCGCTTCCACAGCGCCGACCATGTTTCCGCAAATGTTGGGCGTGGAGGGTGTGACAGTGATCGGCACCGGTAAGACCATCAGCGATCACGTTGTCTCCTTCACCTCCGGAAAAAATTGTTCAACGGTCCGGAAAAACACCGGCCGCCATTATTGCGAAGAAGACGAGGTTACTACCCCCGAGGAAGTCTACTGCTACAACACGCTGGGCAATGTGTCGTGTTATGCCCAACCCGCGCCCCATGGCGAGCCTTCCGATTTTCTCGGCCATGTGAAATCGGGTGCGCCTCCCGCCCGTTAATCGGGCCTTCGTTTAATTCTGTCATTTTTATCGAATCGGGCTACATAAGGTCAGGTCGCCGGCGAGACTCATTTTCGCCGGGAAAGCTGGTGCACTACCATGAGACTATGGGCTATCGCGATTTGGAACAGCATTCCGCCGAAATGGTGGGTCGTGCTCGCGCCTTTTGGCGCTATTATCGTGGCCTTCGTGTTTTGGTTTTTCTTCGGCGGGCTGATAATCGAGCCGGAAGACCCCAGGATCGACCGCTATATTGCGGAATATTCGAAAGTCCTACCCAAGGCCGTCGAAGGGGACAAACGGTCTCAGTACCGGGTCGCGGTGATGCTGCGGGATGGTCGGATGGGCCAAAAGGAACTCGGCGCGGCCTTAACCTGGATGGAGCGGGCGGCTAAGGACGGGTATCCGCCGGCCCAGTTGGCGCTGGGCCGGATGCATGCCGGCGGGATCGGCGTTCGGCAGGATTACTCCGCCGCCGCCAAATGGTACGGCGCGGCAGCGGGTTTCGGAAAGCATCGGGAAGCGCAGTACGAATTCGGGAATCTCTACTTCTACGGACGAGGAATCGGCCAGGATTATTCCGAGGCGATCAAATGGTTCAGAAGGGCCGCTCTTCGCGGACATGCGGGCGCGCAAATTTTTATGGGGTCCATGTACGAAAAAGGCTGGGGAACGGAACAGAACTTGGCGGAGTCTTACGCCTGGTACCGCTTGGCCGCCGCTCAGCCGCGCAAGGCCCGGCTCTACCGCAAGGATGTTAATGTGAAAGCCATTCTTGAGGAGTTGAAGCCGCGAATGACCCGCCTGGATATCAAAAATGGCAATCGCCGGCTGCGGGAGCTGCAATCAAGAATTCGCGCGGAAAATTAGTCGAAATTGCTCTAGTCGAACTGGAACCCGGTCAGAAGGTAGGCTTCCAGTTTGCTGACCACACCTGGTGAGGGCTTCCGGCCGCCATCGGACACTTCTTGCGCCGGCCGTTTTCGGACCACCAGTTCGATGCCACACTCCCCAACGGGGGTCAGAGTTTGATCAAAGCGAGACAGGCTATAGCGGTAGGACTCGTCGAGCTTTTGGAGTTTCAAAATCTCCGCCGCGTCGCCCAGGTCTGCCGCCAGCATCAATATATTGAAGGAGCGCGGGCTCCACGATTTGGTTTTGTGGATTGTGAACGTCCATTTGTGATCCCCATTGAAGGTGCTTGGAAACTCACCCTGCTCATACAAGTCCTCGTCGGGCACCGTAATGATCAAATGTCCGCCGGGTTTGACGGCGCGAAACCAGTTGGTGAGACCTACTTTCGGATCATCAAGATGCTCGAGACAATGACTGGAGTGAACGAAGTCAAAACTTTCGTCGGAAATGGACTCCAACGTCTGGGCGTTGCCGTCTTCTTTGTCGAATACTTCCACGCCAGTCATCCGCGGGAAAAATTCGCGGTAGAGAGAAAGCGGATCAGGTGCGCCGCCGATATCCAGGCCCTGACCAACAAAGTAACGGTTGATGAAGTTCGGCTCCCGGGTGCGTCGCGAAATAGATTTGCTGCATTCCTTCATAGCGGCCTCATATCATCACAGTCACTGACGGCTTAGCTGGCGATCTCCGCGTCGCTGCCCTCGATGGCGACGCTCTCCCCATTGATCTGACAATCAGGCAAACACAAGGGTGCAATTTGATCGGCCACAAACTCCGGCGTGCGCAGGGTCAGCGGGTCTTCGCCCGGAAACGCCTGTTTGCGCATGCCGGTCCTGGTGCCGCCCGGATTAAACAGGTTCACCCGCATCGGGGTTTCCTTGATCTCGTCCGCATAGGTTTTGACCATCATTTCCAGCGCCGCCTTGCTGACGGCGTAGACACTCCAATAGGCGCGGGCGACTTGTCCTGCGGTGGAGGTGACATAGACCGACCGGCCGGCATCGGATTGCCGTAAAAGCGGATCCATACTGCGGATCAGGCGAAAATTGACCGTGGTGTTCACGGCCATGGTTTGGTCCCAGACGCTTGGGTCCAGTTGATGCATTGGGCCGATGGTGCCCAGCATTCCAGCTGCCGCGACGACAATATCCAGTTTCTTATATCGCTCGAACAGCGCCGCGCCCAAATTGTCGATACCGTCGAAATCAGTCAGGTCCAAAGGGGTGAGGGTTGCCGTACCGCCCAACGCCTTAATTTCGTCGTCCAGTTCTTCCAGCGCACCGGTGGTTCTGCCGACCGCAACCACGTGCGCTCCAAGAGAGGCAAGTTTCTTGGCCACGGCCGCACCGATACCGCGCGATGCACCGGTGACGAGAGCAATGCGCCCGTCCAAAATCTTGTCGGTTTCGGTCATCGTTGTTCTGTCAGAAGAGACAATTGGGCGGGCATCGGGCCACCGTTCCTATCGGTCAGGTGAATGGGATACTCGCCAGAGAAACAGGCGTCGCAATATTGTGGCCCTTCAGAAATTCGGGATTGTTCGCCCACGGCGCGATAGAGACCGTCCATGCTGATAAAGGCCAGCGTGTCGGCGCCGATGTGCCGCGCCATTTGATCGGTGTCCATGCGCGAGGCGAGCAGTTGTTCCTGTTCCGGCGTGTCGATACCGTAATAACAGGAATGGGTGGTCGGCGGACTGGATATCCGCATATGGACTTCCTTGGCGCCGGCGCTGCGGACCATATCCACAATTTTTTCCGACGTCGTCCCCCGAACAATGGAATCATCCACCAGAACCACTTTTTTGCCTTCCAGATACCCGCGGTTGGCGTTGTGCTTCAATCGGACGCCAAGGTGACGGATTTGCGCCGACGGCTCGATAAACGTACGGCCCACATAGTGGTTGCGAATGATGCCTAGCTCGAAGCTTACCTGTGCCTGCTCCGCATAGCCAATGGCCGCCGGCACACCGGAATCCGGCACGGGCACGACGATGTCGCTTTCCACATGGCTTTCTCGCGCCAACTCCGCGCCGATCCGCTTGCGGACGTCGTAGACATTCATGCCCTCAACCGTGCTATCGGGACGGGCGAAGTAAATGTATTCAAAGATGCAAAAGCGCTTCTCCTGTTTGGTGAAGGGCTTGATACTGCGCATTCCCTCATCGTTGATGATAACGATTTCGCCGGGATCGATGTCCCGTACAAAGCTGGCGCCGATAATATCCAACGCACAGGTTTCAGAGCACAAGATGTAAGCATCATCCAATTTGCCCAAAATCAACGGCCGGACGCCCATAGGGTCGCGTACGCCGATGAGTGAATCTTTGGTCATGGCGACAACCGAATATGCGCCCTCCACTTGGCGCAGGGCATCAATCACCCGATCAACCACCGTCGAATAGAGGCTGACGGCGATCAGATGAATCATAATTTCCGTGTCCATGGTGGACTGAAAGATGCAGCCGCGCTCGACCAGTTGCCGGCGCAAGGCGTAGGCGTTGGTAAGGTTGCCATTATGGGCGATGGCGAGGCCGCCGAACCCGAACTCAGCGAAAATAGGCTGCACATTGCGCAGCATCGTCTCGCCGGCGGTTGAATAGCGGTTGTGGCCGATCGCCGTGTGGCCGGGTAGGCCCGCGATGACGTCTTCCGAACTGAAATTGTCGCCGACTAGGCCCAAGGACCGATGGGTGTGAAACTGTTCGCCTCCGAAGCTGACAATCCCCGCGGCTTCCTGTCCCCGATGCTGTAATGAGTGAAGACCCAGCGCCGTATGGGCCGAGGCGTCTTTGTGTCCGCGAATACCGAACACACCGCACTCTTCATGAAATTTATCGTCTTCGAATGGATGCGTGGTGATCATGGAGCGTTGGCTTACCTAATTCTTTTGGTTCAACCGTTCGATGGCGTTGTTGAGGCTTCCGCGTTCCTTATTATCATATCCTGGCCGCTGTTCATCCTTTGATTTTTCAATCTCCGGCTTCAACAGCTTTTCGAACACGGATTTTCCAACCGAGTCAGTGGTTTGTTTGGCTTTGTTGGTAACATCATCAGCCGCTTTCTTGGTCATGACCTTGAAATTGGCGGGCAGGACATCGTTCAGAAACTTAGCGCCCAAGCGAATCATCGGCTTGGACTTGGCCTCTTTGATCATCGCCGGCTGATCTTTTTCTTCCCAAATATTCTCCACCACTAAATAAGAGCCGGTGATGATCAGAACAGAAGTAATCAATCCCGCCAGCATGCCCAGGGACCGGTCGAGCGCGTTCAATCGGCTTTTCCGAACCCATCCGCCGATAACAGAGCTTGCGAGGAACAGCACCACCAAGGTGACCAAAAAGATCGCGACGCCCGCGGCAAGATCAGCGAAAAACTGCTCTTTGATATACTGGCGGGCATAGGGCTGCGCCATGGGCAAGGTGATCAGCGTAATAATGCCCGCGCCGACCCAGGAAATGATAAACAATCCGCCCCGGACAAAGCCGAGGGCAAGCCCCATCAACCCGCCGAACAGGATGACGACGAGAACGCCGATATCGATGATATTGAGGGGCAGATTTTCCACGTTTCGTTTGCTTTCTGTACTTGTTGCCGCGGGCCGGGGCTAGCCACCGGCCAACACGGATGGGGGGGCGGCTTTTACCGGGCGCAGCAGCCCCACAAGTTCATTCAGATGTTCGATCTCTCGCACTGTGATACCGTCAGCCTTTGGCGCCGAGCGGCCGCCTTTTCGTTTGGTCTTCGGCATGATCGCCTGAGAGAACCCGAGCTTGGAGGCTTCCTTCAGGCGGGCTTCGCTTTGGCTGACCGGGCGTACTTCGCCGGATAGACCCACCTCACCGAAGACGATGGTATCCATGGGCACCGGTGTGCCCGATATAGACGAAATCAACGCCGCTGCAACCGCTAAATCCGCCGCCGGCTCGCTGATCCTCAAACCGCCGGCCACATTGAGATAGACATCGTTGGCGCCCACGGATAAATCCGAGCGCGCTTCAAGCACAGCCAGGATCATGTTGAGCCGTCCGCTGTCCCAGCCGACCACGGCGCGACGCGGTGTGCCAAAGCTTGTCGGCGCTGTGAGCGCCTGAATTTCGACCAGCATAGGCCGGCTGCCCTCGATTCCGGCAAACACACTGGCGCCGCTCACTTCGCCGTCACGGTCGCCCAGGAACAAGGCGGAGGGATTGGCGACCTCAGCCAGGCCGGTGTCCATCATCTCGAACACGCCGATCTCGTCGGCTGGGCCGAAGCGGTTCTTCACGGCGCGCAGAATACGGAATTGATGGCCTCGTTCGCCTTCAAAGTAGAGAACCGTATCGACCATGTGTTCCAGAACTTTGGGACCGGCGATCGCCCCTTCCTTCGTAACATGACCGACCAGGAACAGGCCAAAGCCGCGCCGCTTGGCCAGACGGATGAGTTCCTGGGCAGAGGTTCGGACCTGGGCCACCGTCCCTGGCGCCGAATCCAGATTATCGACGTAGAGAGTCTGTATGGAATCGGCGACCACAACATGCGGCGGCTGCGCCTCGTCCAAGGTGGCGACGATGTCCCGAACACTGGTAGCCGACGCCAGCTCGACCGGCGCGTCGGCAAGGCCCAAACGTTCGGCGCGCATGCGAACCTGATCGACGGCTTCCTCGCCGGAAATATACACGGCTCGCATGTTATCTCCCGACTTGGCGAGGGAGGCAGTTGCCTGTAGCAACAATGTCGATTTACCGATGCCCGGATCGCCACCCACAAGCATTGCCGAGCCCGGCACCAAACCGCCGCCGCAAACCCGGTCGAACTCGGCAATGCCGGTTTGGAACCGGGGCGGGCGTTTTTCCTCCCCGGTCAGGCCGACGAACTGTATTTTCTTACCCTTGCCGCCAGATAGGCCTTTTGGCGCGCTTTCGGTGGACTGTTCCTCGATCAAGGTATTCCAGGCGCCGCAACCATCGCATTGGCCTGCCCATTTAGAATGACTGGCGCCGCAGTCCTGGCAAACAAAGACTGATTTGGCCCGCGCCATTACCTGCGGACCGCCATCTGGATCGGACCGTCGGTCCGTCCTTCGATGAATTGACTGACATACTCATTACCGCTGATATCGATCTCGTCCGTCGGGCCGATCCAGATAATCCTGCCCTGGAAGATCATGGCGATCCGGTCGGCAATTTTCCGCGCGCTCTGCATGTCATGGGTGATGGTCAGCGTGGTGGCGCCGGTTTCCTGCACACAGTGGACGATCAGGTCGTTGATGATATCGCCCATGATCGGATCCAGACCCGTAGTGGGCTCATCGAAAAAGATAATCTCCGGCTGGCTGGCGATGGCGCGGGCAAGGCCGACCCGCTTGCGCATGCCGCTCGACAGCTCCGCCGGATAGCGGTCGGCGATTTCGGGCCCAAGACCCACCAGCGCCATCTTGGCGATCGCCACATCGCGGGCGTTCCGGCGGCTGACCGCGCCCGTGGACATCAGACCGAAGGTTACGTTTTCCCAAACTGTTTGGCTGTCGAACAGGGCGGCATACTGAAACAGCATGCCGATCTTGTTGTTTATCCCTTCCCGCTCGCCAGAGCTGATGCCCACGACTTCTTCGCCGCCGATCTTGATCGAGCCTTCTTCGGGGGTCAGGAGACCGAGAATACATTTCAGCATCACCGACTTGCCCACGCCTGAGCCGCCGATGACGACGACAGATTCACCTTCTTCGATATCCAGATTGAAATTGTCGAGAACGACTTTTTCGCCGAAACGCTTGCTGACGCCTTGCATACTGATCTTTGAGACCATTCTAGCCACCAGCCGCGAAGAAGATACCCGTCAGGATGTAGTCGAAGCAGAGGATCAAAATAGAAGATGACACCACGGCATTGGTCGTCGCCTGGCCGACGCCTTGAGCGCCACCCTTTGAGTTATAGCCGTGATAGCAGCCCATCAGGGCGATAATGAAGCCAAAGATACTGGCCTTTACCAAACCGGAGACCACGTCGAGGGTCTCCATGAATTCGTAGGTCGACTGTAAATAATTAGCAGCGTTGAAGCCCAGCTTGTAGACAGCGACCAGATAGCCGCCCATCACGCCGATAATGTCGGCGACCACCACCAGCAGCGGCAGCATGGTCAGACCGGCAATCAACCGGGGGACAACAAGATATTTGAACGGGTTGGTGGAAAGGGTGGTGAGCGCATCGACCTGTTCAGTCACCCGCATGGTGCCGATCTCGGCGGCCATGGAGGCGCCGATGCGGCCCGAAACCATCAACCCCGCCAAGACCGGGCCCAATTCCCGGGTGATAGACAAGACCACTACATTGGCGACCGCGCCTTCCGCATTAAATCGGGAGAAGCCGGTGAAACTTTGCAAGGCCAGCACCATCCCGGCGAAGACGGCGGTCAGTCCGACGACGGGCAGGGAATAATAACCGATCTCGATCATCTGGCGGCCGATGATCCGCGGATAGAATGGCGGGCGAATGGCGTGGGACAGCGCCGTGCCGGTAAAGATCGTGATCCGGCCGATGGTCGCCAGGAAGCCGAAGGTCACCGCACCGATATGTTGGAGAAAAACCAATGTCCTACCCGCCCACGTAGGTCCGGTAAAAACGCGCGCCCAGGCCGGTCAGAATTTCGTAACTGATCGTGTCGGCGTCGTGCGCGACATCGTCTGTGGATTGTTGGGGGCCGATGAAATCGACAAGGGCGCCGGGCGCCGTCAAATAGTCGGGAACAGAGGAGACGTCTAGGGTCGTCAGATCCATCGAAACACGTCCCACTACCGGCACCTCATGTGACTCGATCCAGGCCTTCCCGGTATTGCCGAGGGAGCGAAAATAACCATCCGCGTATCCCAGGGCGACGGTTGCAATCCGTGCTGGTCCGGACGCCTGATGCGTCGCACCATAGCCAACGGTCTGTGGGGTGTCAACGGAACGCACCTGGAGGATTTTTCCTTGTAAACGAATGACTTGCGCCATCGGATTGGGGGAATCAGGCGTCGGATTTCCGCCATATAGAGCGATGCCAGGACGGGTAAGATCAAAGTGATAATCTGTCCCCAGAAATACACCTGCAGAAGCCGCCAAGCTGGCTTTTTGACCCTCGAAATGGGCGAGGGCGTCGGTAAACGCGGTCAGCTGCTGGTTATTCAGCGGATGCACGGAATCTTCACCGCAGGCCAGGTGGCTGAGGATCGTCTTTATTTCTATCTTCGGTCCGATATCCGGCGATTCCCTGAAGGCCTGCAGCTCTTCCTCGTTGAGACCTAGGCGGGCCATCCCGGTATCTATATGAATATCCGCCGGTAGCGTCCGGCCAAGTGTTTCCTGATGCTCCAGCCATAGGTTGATCTGGTAGAGACTGTTGAGCACCGGGAATGCCTTGATCTCTGCAAGAGGTTCAGGCCAGCCCGGCAACAGCCCATCGAACACATGAATATGGGCTTCCGGCAGGACATCCCTGAGGGCGATGGCTTCATCGACGGTTGCCACGAAAAAGGTCGAACAGCCGGCACGGCTAAGGGCAGGGGCCACCCGGTCGAGGCCTAATCCGTAGGCGTTGGCTTTTACGACCGCGCTCGTTTCACTGTTGGGGGCTTTTTTCTGAAGGGTGCGGTAATTGCGGACGATGGCGTCCAGATTAATGGTCAGGCGTGCGCCGTGAACATCACCGCGTGTGGCCGACGACAACGCCATGGCACGCGCTAATAGCCTTCCGTATGCTGCGTGTCCAAATCACCGAAACGGGTGAACATGCCGTCAAAGTAGAGTTTTACCGTGCCCGTAGGACCATGCCGCTGTTTGGCGACGATAAATTCGGATTGATGACGGACTTCGTTTAACCTGGTTTCCCACCGGTCAAACCGTTCCGCAAACTTATCCGGAGATTCATCTGGGCGTTGGGCGGGCTCTCCTCTTTCCAGATAGTAAGATTCGCGGAAGATGAAGGTCACGACGTCAGCATCCTGTTCGATGGTGCCCGATTCACGCAAATCGGAGAGCTGTGGCCGCTTGTCTTCACGCTGTTCGACGGCGCGGGAGAGCTGCGACAGCGCGACAACGGGAACATTAAGTTCTTTTGCCAGGGTTTTGAGACCCCGGGTGATTTCGGCGATCTCCTGTACCCGGTTGTCGGTCCGGTTGGAACTTTCCATGAGCTGCAGGTAATCGACGATGATCAGTCCAAGACCATGTTCGCGCTTCAGCCGGCGGGCCCGTGTCCGGAGCATGCTGACAGACATAGCCGGCGTATCGTCAATAAAGATGGGCAGTTTGTGTAGCTGCTGGCTTGCGACAACCAGTTTATCGAATTCCTCGTTCGACAGGGTGCCCCGGCGCATCTTGTCCGAAGCGATCTCCGTCTGTTCCGACAAAATACGGGCGGCGAGCTGTTCCGACGACATTTCCAGGGAAAAGAACCCGACTACGGCGCCGTCCTGAACGGTTTTATTACCGGTATCGTCGATCTCGACCTTATAGTCATAAGCGGCGTTGAAGGCGATGTTGGTGGCCAAGGCGGTTTTGCCCATGGAAGGACGCCCGGCAAGGATGATGAGATCAGACGGATGCAGGCCGCCGAGTTGCAAATCAATGTCCCTGAGTCCGGTGGCGACGCCGGCGATCCGCCCGTCCCGCTTGTGGGCTGCCTCCGCCATTTCGATGGCGGTGATAATCGACGAGCGGAAATCCTTGAACCCGCCCTCCAGCTCACCCGTGGTCGCCAAATCGTAAAGTGTTTGTTCCGCCCGTTCGATCTGGCGCATGGCCGTGCTGTCGAGATCAGGAGAGTAGGCCTGATTGACGACGGTCTCGCCCAATTCAATGAGTTGGCGTTTGAGATGGAGGTCATAAATGCTCCGGCCATATTCCGCCGCATTAATGACGTTGACCATGGATGCCGCCAAATCGGCCAGATACTCCACCCCGCCCACATCAGCGAGGGAGCCGTCTTGCTCGAAAAAATTCCTGAGCGTGATTGGGTCGGCGATTTGGCCCCGTTCGATTAGTTTGGCCACCGAGCCGAAAATCTTACCGTGGATAGGGTCCGCGAAGTGGTCAGCTCGCAAGAAGTCCGATACCCGGTCATAGGCGTTGTTATTGGCGAATATAGCCCCCAACAGCGCTTTTTCCGCCTCGAAATTATGAGGCGGAGAGCGGAACGAGGGCAAATGCTCATCGTCATTGAGGGGCTGTACGGCCGAGGTGTTTTGCGCTGCGGTTGCCATGGCTGGGAACCTAACCCCAACCGCCAGACCGTTGAACCCGTAAAAAATTCACATGCCTGAGGATATCGGGGATAAGTCCCCGAGCCCTTGAATTTAAAGGCTTATGTCAGGCTGCCTGTTCGCTTTTTTCAGCGGCCATTTGATCCAACGCCTTCTCCGTGTCGCCGATGTAAGTGCGAGTCATGGGAACGATTCCCGCACGTTTGGTCATTTGGATCTGAAACACCGTCAGACCGAGGTATCTGAAGGACACCTCGCTGCCGGAAAGATAATACTCCCACATGCGGCAAAAGCGTTCGTCATAGATTTCCTTGACCCGGTCGCGGTTCTTCCTAAAACGGATTTGCCACTGCTTTAACGTCTCCGCGTAATGAAGTCCGAGACATTCAATATCCGTGATCATCAGCCCGGATCGTTCGATCTTGGGCATGATTTCAGAGAGCGCCGGAATATACCCACCGGGGAAAATGTACTTTCTTATCCAAGGGTCGGTCGCTGTCGGCGGATCGGTCCGGCCGATCGTATGGAGTAATGCGATCCCATCTTTCGCGAGGAGGCGGTCCATCTGGGAGAAAAACTGCCCGAAATGGCCGACACCCACATGTTCAAACATGCCCACGGAAATAATTCGGTCAAACAAACCCTGCTGATCCCGATAATCCCTCAAATTAAATCCGGCCTGTTGCGCCATGCCCTGTTTGCGCGCCCGTTCGTTGGATACCTTGTGCTGTTCGTCGGACAGGGTGACGCCGGTCACCGAGGCGCCCGAATGTTTTGCGATGTAGAGGCCTAGACCGCCCCAGCCAGAGCCGATATCCAAAACTTTTTGCCCCTTTTCGGGGAGCAGTTTTGCCATCAGGTGCCGTTTTTTATGGAGCTGCGCTGTCTCGATGTCATTTTCTGGGTCTTCGAAGTAGGCGCAGGAATATTGGAGGTCAGAATCGAGGAACAGCTCGTAAAGCTCGCCCGATAAATCATAGTGATGGGCGACGTTTTGCTTCGACCGGCCCGCCGGATTGTATTGGTGTATTCGGCGGCCAAGCATATCCAGAGATTCCGTAAATTTGTGGAAACTGTGATGGCCGTTCTCCTGAAGATTCATGGACAGCAAGGCCAAGAGGTCATAGACCTGCCCATTTTCAACGGTGATTCGGCCATCCATATAGCCTTCGCCCAACGCCATGCTTGGATTCAAGAGCATGCGCCGAACAATGCCTTTGTCATGATATCTGATCGTCAGGTCCGGTTCCGCCGTTCCCTCGATCACGTGAATGTTCCCCAATGGGTCGATGACCCGAAGCGTGCCGACATTTATGAGCCGGCGAAATATCGATAGCAGCATGAACATCAGAGTCAACCTCGTCGCGAACATACGGCCAGCTAGCCGTTTATAATTTTGTTTTCATCCCTATAGTGCTGAAAACGCTAGCATAAATCAATTTGGTGGTGAAGACTTCAGAGCAAAAAAATGGCGCACGTTTAAGTGCGCCATTCTTCAAAAGATTCTCTTTAAAATTAAGAGCGTTACTCTGCCGGTTTTTCTTCCTCGCCGTTATCGCTGGCCTCATCCGCCGGTGCTTCTGCAGCTTCATCAGCGGCGTCATCACCGTCGTCAGCCGCTTCTAGAACTGCTTCGGTTTCTTCAGCTTCTTCTTCAGCCAGGGCTTCTTCCAGCATCGTCGGCTCTTCGTCATCGGTGGAGACAATGGCTTCGCCGGTCCGTTCCTGAATTTCCGCTTCTTCATCGGACCGGGCAACATTCGCCGTCACCGAGACCGAGACTTCGGGGTGGAGGCTAATGCTCACCGTGTGCAGACCCACGGATTTGATCGGTTGGTCCAGTACGATTTGGTTCCGGTCGACAGAGTAGCCGGCTTCTGAAACGCCGGTGGCGATATCGCGGGCGTTGACCGAGCCGTAGAGCTGACCGGCGTCGCCGGCCTGGCGGACCATCACGACAAACAGACCGTCCATCTTGGAGGCAACTGCCTCGGCTTCGTTCTTGCGCTCAAGGTTCTGAGCCTCAAGTTGCGCGCGCTGCGACTCGAAATGGGCCTTATTGGCTTCATTCGCCAACACAGCTTTATTGCGGGGCAGCAAAAAGTTCCGGGCAAAGCCGGATTTGACGTTCACCACGTCGCCCATTTGCCCCAGTTTTTCGATGCGTTCCAGCAGGATGACTTCCATTTTAATCCTCCTCATTTGGATTGATTTGGGCAGGCGCAAAGCGATTTCTCAGCGCAGCCCATTGTTCGAAAAATCCCAACCCGGCTACGGCTACGAAAGTCCAGGTCGAGATGAAAAGTAAAAAGTAAAAGGCCATAAAGGCTAAGGCCGGGATTGCTTGGCGCCGGACCACGATGTGTACAATCCCCAAACCGATATAGAAAAACGGAGCGGCAAGCACGATAACTAGGTTGCGTCCCAAATATTCAATATCTCCGGAGCCCAAGAGGGCCAGGATCGCCGAACCTACGAGTGCCCAATAGACCCACTCCGGGGCATCCAACATGGTATAGGTCGGGGTGGGGCGGGCATTCGCGCCCTGTTTGACCAGGAAGGCCTGCGCCAAGACTGCATTCAGGATCATGATCAACATCCATCCGGCGATAAACATGCCGGGGAATATGTTGACCGTGGCTTGGATCATTGCATCGGTGCCGGGCTCAGAGCCGGTGATTCCCAGGCGTTGCGCAAACATGGTGCGCAGCAGCTCCTCAACAGAGCCCCGGAAGCCGGCTGCATCGCTTTGTGTGGCGATCGCTCCCAGCATCAACACCATCGCCCCAAATAGAGCCAGACGCGCCACCGCGGCGCCGATGGGATACCATTCAACGTCCCCGGCGCCGGATTGACGGCTCATGAGTGCAGTACGGACAACAAGCCAAGCGGGGAAGGCAATGAAGACGCCGTAGAAGCCGCCCTCGACCAGAGAGGTTGACAATATCGCCGCAAAGACACCTGTCAGGCTGGCAATTGAAACACTCCGCGTACCAAATGCCAGACCCACCATCATTGGCGGAAAGGCTGCCACAACAGCAAACAACCCGGCAGTGGGCACAAGCCTGCCCATGCCGAAGAGCAGTGCGCTTAGGACACCACAGCCAATTGCGATCCAAATGCCTTTGTGCATATCCACCCCGCAACCCGCCACCGGACGGGAGGTCGGGTTAAAACCGGCTACTGGGAAACGTACGGCAAAAGAGCCAGAAACCGGGCCCTCTTGATCGCTTTCGCCAATTCCCGCTGCTTTTTAGCGGAGACCGCCGTGATCCGGCTTGGGACAATCTTGCCGCGCTCCGAAATGTAGCGGGACAGGAGCTTCACATCCTTGTAGTCGATCTTTGGCGCGTTATCGCCGGAGAACGGGCAGGACTTCCGGCGGCGAAAGAACGGTCGGCGTCCGCCGCCGCCGCCACGGGGGCGGGAAGAGCCTTGGTCACCGCTTTGGGGGCGTTGGTCGCTCATTCTTCGGTCTCCTTCTCTTCGTCGGCGGCCTCATTCTTGTCCTCTGCCTCATCGGAAGATTTTTCTGATGTAGATGATTCCTCTGATTTCGAGCGGGCCTTATAGCCCTGATCGTCGTCGTCACGGTCTTCTCGGCTGGAACCGGATTGCGCCTGGATCGACGGCTCGTCGTCCAATTCATCAACCCGAATGGTCATGTAGCGCAACACATCCTCATGCAAACGCATTTGGCGTTCCATCTCGTGCACGGCCTCGGCCGGGCCATCGATGTTCAGCATCGTGTAGTGTGCTTTGCGGTTTTTCTTGATGCGGTAGGCCAGGGATTTGAGGCCCCAGCTTTCGGTGCGGGTGACATTGCCGCCACCCTCTGAAATAACACCTGCGAAGTTTTCCGCCAGTGCTTCGGCTTGTTGCGCAGAGATTTCCTGCCGCGCAATAAATACGCTTTCATAATAAGGCATATGTATCCCCTTTCGGCTTATCTCAACCCAACGGAAATCGCCTTAATTCCCGGGGCATAGCCAACACCGAATCAAAATGGCGATGGCAAGGAGGTGAAGGGGCGGAAATATACATATATTGCCGACCCATGCAAGCGCCCATCCAGGGTATATGGGGCTCGCACACGAGGACTTGGCAGGCGCTTGACACTCTGAGGTGAAGCGCCTTCACTGCCTAGGGTCCGAGTTAGGATCAGGATTATCATTGCAACGGATTAAGCATGACTCACGCGCTCATTTTTCCAGGCCAGGGATCACAAACCGTCGGTATGGGTAAGGACCTCGCCGACGCCTTTCCTGAGGCAAAAGCCGTCTTCGAACAAGTCGACGAGGCGCTGGACCAGCATCTTTCCAAGATTATGTTCGAGGGGCCTGAGGACCAGCTCACGCTGACCGAAAACACCCAGCCAGCGCTTATGGCCATGAGCATGGCGATTATGGCGGTGCTTGAAGGCAAGCACGGATTCAATATCGGCTCGCAGGTAACCTGCGTTGCCGGACATTCGCTCGGCGAGTATTCCGCGCTTGCGGCGGCCAAGGCTTTTGGGCTGGCCGATGCCGCCCGGCTGCTGAAAACCAGGGGTAAATCTATGCAAGTCGCCGTGCCTGTCGGCGAAGGCGCGATGGCAGCTGTCCTGGGGATTGAAATGGATGTGGCGGAGGCAATCGCAGCAGAGGCCGCCCAAGGCGAAGTGTGCACAGCGGCGAACGATAATGCGCCGGGGCAGATTGTTCTGAGTGGAGCGACCGCGGCGATAGAACGCGCCGTGGAAATCGCAAAGGAAAAGGGGGCGAAGCGAAGCATTCTGCTGCCGGTGAGCGCGCCTTTCCATTGTGCGATGATGGCGCCGGCGGCCGATGTCATGGCGGATGAACTTGCGGCGATTGATATTCAGTCTCCAGCCGTCCCCGTGGTTGCAAACGTCACCGCGACGCCCACCAGTGATCCAGCGCAAATCCGGTCGCTGTTGGTGGAGCAGGTGACCTCCCGGGTGCGCTGGCGGGAATGTATCCTGGCCATGAAGGACATGGGGGTGACCACCTTCGTGGAGGTCGGTGCGGGTAAGGTTCTCACCGGCATGATCCGCCGGATTGATCGAGATCTCAGCGGCGTATCGGTGCAGTCGCTGGAAGACATCGAGGCCTTTGCGGCCAGTCTTTAACGCCCAATCAAGGGGAAGTGGAAAAATGTTTGATTTGAGTGGCAAAAATGCCCTTGTGACCGGCGCGTCGGGGGGGATCGGCGGCGCGATTGCCAGGGCGCTTCATGGGCAGGGTGCGACGGTGGCGCTTTCCGGAACACGGGTCGAGGCGCTGGAGGCGCTTGCGGGCGAGATTGAGGATCGCACGCATGTTCTGCCGGCCAATTTATCCGATGCGGACGGCCCACAGTCCCTGGCGGATGCGGCGGCCGAGGCTATGGGGCAGGTGGATATACTCATCAATAATGCAGGCCTCACTCGCGACAATTTGGCGATGCGGATGAAGGACGAAGACTGGCAGACGGTGATTGATGTGAATTTGACCGCCGGTTTCCGACTCAGCCGGGCCTGCCTTCGGGGCATGATGAAGGCCCGCTGGGGGAGAATCATCTCCATAACCTCGGTGGTCGGGCAGACGGGCAACCCGGGCCAGGCGAACTATGTTGCGTCGAAGGCGGGGACGACCGGTATGTCCAAAGCATTGGCGGCTGAAGTCGCCACCAGGGGAATCACGGTCAATTGCGTATCGCCCGGTTTTATCGCGACCCCCATGACGGATGTGCTGACCGAAGAGCAGTCGTCCGGAATCCTGCAGAAAATCCCCATGGATCGACTGGGAGAACCGGCTGATGTCGCCGCCAGTGTGGTCTATTTGGCGAGTGAGGAAGCGGCGTACGTGACCGGGCAAACGATTGCCGTAAATGGCGGAATGGCGATGTTTTGAGAGACAGTTTTGCAGTGTTCGAGGCAGTGTTTTCGAGTGCTAGCCAAGGCAAATAAAGTGTGTTAGGAACGCCGCAATGCTCCTCGGACACGTAGGGACAGGGGGTGTTTCATCGCTTCAACTTTTGGGGCGGGATCAGTGATCTAGGTTTATTCTGAATCGAGGAATTTAAGAATGAGTGATGTAGCCGAGCGCGTAAAAGGAATTATTGTTGAGCATCTTGGTGTCGATGATGACAAAGTCACCGACACGGCAAGCTTTATTGATGATCTGGGAGCCGACAGCTTGGATACGGTGGAACTCGTCATGGCGTTCGAGGAAGAGTTCGGATGCGAAATTCCGGACGATGCCGCCGAAAAAATTCTGACGGTTAAGGACGCTGTCGACTTCCTGTCGCAGAACGCCTAACCCCATCAGTACTTTGGCGCTCGGCGAGCCCGGCGCATGCTAAATTGGATCTGTTAAAATCCCGCGAGTCTTCATGAGACGTGTGGTCATTACAGGTATTGGACTGGTCACTCCGCTGGCATGCGGCGCCCAACTGTCATGGGATAGACTTATCGGTGGCAGTTCGGGCATCACGCCAATCGACACATTCGACGTTTCGGATATTCCCTCCAAAATTGCGGGGTTGGTGCCTCGCGCCTCGGAGGGAGAGTCCAGTGTTGATGGAAAATTTGATCCTGACGAATGGGCCTCGCCCAAGGAACAGCGCCGGATGGATACGTTCATCCAGTACGGCTTGGCGGCCGCGAGTTTTGCGGTCGAGGATTCCGGCTGGCAACCCGACGACGAAGAAAGTTTGGAACGCACGGGTGTTTTGGTCGGCTCCGGTATTGGGGGGTTGCCCGAAATCGAATCCAGCGCCGCTGTCGTTGCCGAGGGCAAAGTCCGCCGGCTTAGTCCGTTCTTTATCCCGGCCAGCTTGATCAATCTGGTCAGCGGACAGGTTGCTATCAAGTATGGCTTCAAAGGACCCAACCACGCGGTAGTCACAGCTTGTTCCTCCGGTGCTCACGCCATTGGAGATGCGGCAAGGCTCATCATGTGGGATGACGCCGACGTCATGGTGGCGGGCGGTGCGGAAGCCGCCATTTGCAAGTTAGGGGTTGCCGGGTTTGCACAGGCCCGGGCGCTGTCTACGGGGTTCAATGACACACCGGAACAAGCCTCCCGGCCGTGGGATCGTGATCGCGATGGATTCGTCATCGGCGAAGGCGCCGGCATTGTCGTGTTGGAGGAACTGGAACACGCCAAGAAGCGCGGCGCCAAGATTTATGCTGAAATCGTCGGATACGGCATGTCGGGCGATGCGCATCATATCACGGCGCCGGCAGAAGATGGCAATGGTGGTTTCAGGTCTATGCGCGCCGCACTGAAACGGGCCAACCTCAATCCGGAAGATATCGATTATATTAACGCCCACGGTACATCGACACCGCTCGGCGACGAGATCGAACACGGCGCGGTTAAGCGCCTGTTCGGAGATGCCGCGAAAAGCGTCGCCATGTCTTCCACAAAGTCTGCCATTGGGCATTTGCTGGGCGCCGCTGGCGCGGTTGAAGCAATATTTTGCGCACTTGCGGTTCAGAACGGCGTCATTCCGCCGACCCTCAATTTGGAAAATCCTTCAGACGGCTGCGACATGAATCTCGTTCCGCACACGGCACAGGAATGGAAAGTGCGGGCCGCATTGTCGAACTCGTTCGGATTTGGCGGGACCAACGCCAGCCTGGTGGTTGCCGAGGTCAATTAAGCCGTCATGGGACGCTTTCTGCGTTGGTTCGCCGTTCTCTCTGTTTTGATTGTTTTATCCGCCGCCGGTGGCGCCTTCTGGGGGTATTCTGAATACGTAAAACCTGGGCCGCTGCAGTCAGATTTGGCGGTCGTGATCCCCAAAGGCGCTGGGACACCAGCAATCGCAAATCTGCTAGTGACCAGAGGGGTCATATCTCAGCCGTTGGTTTTCAGGACAGCGGTCCGGACCGTTGCCCGAGAAAAATCGCTTCAGGCGGGAGAATTCCTGTTTCCCAAATCTGTCAGCGTCAAAGCTGTGATCGGGATATTACAGACTGGAAAAACCGTGGTTCGCCGGATTACCGTGGCCGAAGGGCTGACCGTGGCAGAGGTTATGGATCGCCTGTATCAAACCGAGGGTCTAGAGGGAGATATCACGACCAGGGTGAGTGAGGGCACGCTGTTGCCCGAGACCTATCATTTTTCTTACGGCGATTCACGCGATGCGATGGTTCTCCGTATGCGGGATGCCATGGACAAGGCGTTCGAGGAATTGTGGGGCCGTCGGTCCGCCAATTTACCGTATGAGACCGCTGCCGATGCGCTGGTCATGGCATCCATTGTCGAAAAGGAAACGGCGCGAGCTGATGAGCGGGCACGTGTTGCCGGCGTCTTTGTCAATCGTCTCCGGCGCGGCATGCGACTGCAATCTGATCCGACGGTGGTGTACGGGGTGACCGATGGAACAGGCGCCCTTGGCCGGCCCTTACGCCGGTCCGATTTGAAAAATCCGCATCCCGTTAACACGTACATTCACAATGGCCTCCCGCCGACTCCAATAGCCAATCCGGGGCGCGCCTCGATTGAGGCGGCGCTCAATCCGACGGCGACCGAAGATCTTTACTTCGTGGCGGATGGGGAAGGGGGGCACGCTTTTGCCAGGACGTTGACGGAGCACAACAGAAACGTCGCCCGCTGGCGCCGGCTGACCCGAAAACAACGGGATGCCGGAAAAGCGAGGTAGGTCTATTTCTTTTCCGGCAGTCTTCCGACGGCAAGCTCCGACAGCCAAACCGGGATGGTGTTCAAGAACCAAACCATGAAATACATTGACCAGGGGAAGGCGATCCGGAGTTTCTTCTTGGTTAGGCCACGGCGGATGATCGCTGCGGCTTTATCAGCTTCCATAAATAATGGCATTGGAAATTCGTTCGTTGACGTGATGCGGCTGGCGACGAAGCCGGGGCATATAACCGAGACAAAGACATTGTCCAGCCGGCACCTGCCGCTGATTCCTTCGCCGTAACTTCGCACCCAAGCTTTGCTCGCGAAATATGCCGGATCGCTGGGCATGCCGCGAAAACCGGCCAAGGAGCTCATTAGGGCGATTTGCCCGGACTTTCTCGCCCGCATTCTCGCCATCACCGGTGTGACCGTATTCAAGACACCACGGACGTTGATATCGAGAATCGCTCTGTCGCGTTCACCGTCATCGGTTTCCCCCGAGGTGCCGCGAGACACGCCGGCGTTGGCGATCAACAATTCAATGGGGCGGGCGTCGTCAACCTCGTTTAGGAAAGCGGCCATTTCTTCCTGATTACGAACATCGATTACTCGGGCGTCTGCGGTCGCCCCATTTTCCCGGCATGCAGCAGCGACGTTTTCGAGCCTGTCGCTATCCCGCCCGGTGAGCGTGAGATGTATGCCGGTGGCCGCATAGCTTTCCGTCAACGCCTTGCCGATGCTGCCGGAGGCGCCGGTAATCAAAATGTGTTTGAATTCAGCCACCGCTCAACGGCAATCGGAAATGCATAGGAATGCTGTGAACCGGCGAATTTCTGTTTCGAAGGGAATGGGATCGCCTATCGTCAGTCCGGCGGTATCGGATGCAATTTTTTTCATGGAAGATTTCTCTGCGCCCGGGAAATAAGCCGTGGGCAATGTGCTCGGATTCCAAATTGAGTTCAATAGTCAATCGGGCCACACTATCGGCCTCAATGAAAAGGGATTAGAATCCGGCTTTCATGTTTAATATCACATGATATCAATTTGTGAGGAATGAGAGGCGCAGGAGGTAGAGCCAGACATGTTCGGATATAGACGCGAATCCCGCCCGGTTGAGTTGGGACCGTATCCGCTGGAAAGACTCAAGCGGGACACGGGTATCATTGAGGTTGAGAGACTGCGGCCGGCTGAGTTGTCCTCGCAGCCATTGGACGTTGACGATTCCCCATTGGCGCGCGCTACGGTTAATCATCTGAGAGCTTACGAATCGATAAGGGAGCCTCAGCCGTTTAGCAAGAAAGCGCCGGTACCAGATGATTTGACGTTAAGGGTGCGGGACATCAAAGGCTGCGGATACTTCGAAGATGCCTCGCAAATTGGTATTTGCCTAATCCCGGCGTCAGCCTGGTTGGGCCAGGAAGACAAAACACTTACGCACGCCGTGGTTATTTTGGTCGAGTATGGTCTTGAGATTGATGCCGGGAATGCGGCGGCAGACTGGGTCCAAGGGAGTGAACACCTGCTGGCAACCCTTCGCGTTGCGGAAATCGCGACTATTACGGCCGGGCAGATCGGCTCCCTGGGATATAGCGCCCATTGCCATTGGGCAGGAGCAAGCGAGGTCGATCTGGATAAGCTGACGGTTCTCGCCGGTCTGGCGATCCGGACCGACAGTGGCTTACGCAATCCCTATCTGGACGACCGGTTCGCGGTAGCGGTTGTTACCACCGATTATGAATTGGTAGCTGACCTGCCGCTGGCGGTGAGCGAGACCGACGGCAAAGACCTGCACTATCAGCTGGGGCTTTCTGGAGCAATTTCCGGACTGGAGAGGTGGCGTCGAAGCCGGCGGCCTTCTCATCTCGGGCCCTTTCCGGTGGAAACGCTTAAGCGGGTCGATAAGATCACGACACATATTTTCGAGGACGAAGTGCCGCGCGTGCCAAGCCGGGCAAACATGTACGTTAGGATGGCGTTGGGTGATCTGAGTGAGAAAGCGCGGAAAGAAGCGGCGCGTTGGTCACAAAAACATCCAGTTTCTCAGGGCATTGTTCGGCCCAGTTGGGCGATTAAGCCATTGCAGGATGGTCAGACCGCCTCCCAGCGTATCGAAGGGGATCAGAGCCCGGAGGATAACAGTAAGGCGCTGAAGGCGCTCAGCCACTATCTGGGTTCGTCCATTACCGGTATCTGTGAGGCTCCCGCTTATGCCTGGTACTCCCACGACAAACACGGAAAGCCGATTGAGCCGTATCACAAGTATGCGATGGTGGTGCTGATCGATCAGGGCTATGAGACTTTCCTGGGGGCATCCGGCAATGATTGGATTTCCGGATCTCAATCCATGCGGGCGTACCTGCGCGGTGCGGAAGTCACCGGCGTCATGGCGGAAATGATCCGGGAAATGGGATTTCCGGCGCGGGCGCACACCAACCTGGACAGCCATGTGCTGCATGTGCCGTTGGTTCTGGCGTCGGGATTGGGTGAGCAAAGCCGGATCGGTGAGAGCGCGATCAATCCGTTCCTGGGCATGCGCTTTAAAACGTCGGTGCTGACCACTGACATGCCATTGCTTCCTGACAAGCCCATCGACTTCGGGGTGCAGAAATTTTGTTCAGTCTGTGACAAGTGTGCACGGGAATGCCCGTGCCAAGCGATCCCCTATGGCGATAAAGTCATTTTTAATGGCTATGAGACTTGGAAGCCCGATAGTGAACGCTGCACCATGTACCGGGCGACCAATATCAAGGGCTCGGCATGTGGGCGATGTGTAAAGACCTGTCCTCTCAGTAAAGATACCACTTGGGACGGGCCGCTGCTTCATCAGGTTGGAAGCTGGCTCGGCGTCAATGCTATGTGGGCGAAGCCAATTTTGGCGCCGCTGGCGGTATGGCTGGATGATGTTCTCGGCAACGGGAATCCGGTTGACGCCAAAAAATGGTGGCTGGATTTGGAGGTTAAGGGCCGTAAGACGTTCCAGTATCAGCCCGAAAACTACACCGTGAAGGCAACGGACGCCAACCGTCCGAAGATCGATACAGGAAAGAAGACGAAGAAGGAAACGAATATTGCTTATTTTCCAGCTTCGACGCTGCCGCCGCCCGACCTGATGGGGCCATATCCAACAGACCGGAAACTGGGTCTGCAACAAGCGAAGGAGGCGGAAAGCGTCGAACAGGCGCTCAAGCGCCGAGCAACCGGGGGCAAGCCACCTGAAACCTATACGGCCAGTTATGTTACCGTGCATTATCCGGCGCTGAAGGAAGACGTGTAAGCCCGTTGCGCCCCTTTGGGATTCGCCTCCCATCATTGATTTGGCCACAGAAATCTCTTATGCCAAACTCTGCGACCGGGGGTTATTTCTCCAAGTTCCGGTCTTAGGAGTTTAGATGGCAAAATCAAACGGCACGAATAGTATGACGGGTTTTGCCCGCGCATCCGGACAGGATGAAAAGCTTAGTTGGCACTGGGAGGCGAAAAGCGTCAACGGAAAAGGGCTCGACCTGCGATGCCGGTTGCCGCAAGGCATGGAAGGACTCGAGTCCCATGTGCGCAAGCGGGTATCGGATCAGTTTTCCAGGGGAAATTTTAGTTTACACCTCGCCACCCAGGAAACCGGGAAGGGGTCGCAATTTCAAATTAACCGATCCTTTCTGGAAGAACTGATCGAGACCGCCCGAGAAATACAGAAAGCCAACGACAATATTGAACCTATTCGTCTTGAGTCCTTGCTTTCCGTGAAGGGCGTGATCGATGTGGCGACCGATATTGAAGATGAGGTGGAGATCGAGGCCCGGCAAAAAGCCATCCTCAATGACTTGGATATAACGCTGAGCGGCCTGGAGGACGTCCGGGCGGAGGAAGGGGGAAAGATTAAAAAAGTTCTGTCCGGACTCCTGGAAAAAATCGGCAATCTCAGCCAACAAGCCGATGCTACAGCGGAAATGCAGCCGGACAGGATAAAGTCGAAACTTGCCGATCAGGTTGCCGAGTTGCTAGAGGCACAACCCGCCTTGCCGGAAGATCGTTTGGCCCAGGAAGCTGCGGTTTTGATGACTAAGGCGGATGTGCGTGAAGAGCTCGACCGCCTGACGGCGCATAGGGAAGCGGCTGAGCAGCTTTTGGCTGATGGCGGCGTCATTGGCCGGCGGCTCGACTTCCTGTGCCAAGAGCTTAATCGGGAGGCAAATACCCTGTGTTCCAAAGCGGCCGAGCTGGACCTCTCAAACATCGGATTGGAGCTCAAGGCGACCATCGAACAACTTCGAGAACAGGTGCAGAATATTGAATAGTGGGACGACATTCCGGTCACTGTCCCGGCGCGGGCTGATGCTTGTGCTGTCGTCGCCGTCCGGCGCTGGAAAGACCACAATATCGAGGGCTCTTCTCGAGCAAGACCCTAATTTGTCCATGTCGATTTCAGTAACCACCCGCCCGCCACGGCCCGGAGAAGTCGATGGCAAGGATTACATTTTCGTGGACGAGCCGCGTTTCCACAAGATGGCGGAAGGTGGCGAACTTCTCGAACATGCGCATGTCTTTGGCAACTACTACGGCACCCCCAAAGAACCGGTCGAGACGGCCTTGGCCGCTGGCAAAGATATCCTGTTTGATATTGACTGGCAGGGCACACAGCAACTGAAGCGATCAGAGGCAACCGGTAAGGATGTCGTGACCGTCTTTATTCTGCCGCCGGATACCCAGGAGTTGGAAAAGCGGCTTAAAACCCGGGCGCAAGACACGGATGAGGTGGTACGTAAACGTATGGCGAAGGCTGCTGATGAGATGAGCCACTATCCCGAATATTCCTACATCATTGTGAACAACGATATTGAAGAAAGCGTTGCCCAAGTGAGTTCAATCCTCGCGGCTGAACGGCTTCACATAGACCGTCAGATTGCTCTTCATGATTTCGTCCAAAACCTACGCGACGCCAAGTCATAGAAAGTCTTAGTCCAATTGTTGGGCAAGCGCTTCGTATTCAGCAACGCTGAGGTTTTCAGCCCGGTGGCTGGGATCGATGCCAACTCGGTCAAAATCCAAACTTAAACCGCTTAGGGATGTTCGCAGCATTTTGCGCCGCTGATTGAACGCGGCGGCAACCAGCTTTTCCATAGAGGCCCAGGATGGAACGGGTCTGCTAGCCTGCTTTGGCCTTAACGACACCACGCTCGACATCACTTTTGGCGGCGGTGTGAAGGCGCGTTTATCCACGTTGAATAGATGAGTTGTGTCGCAAAGCCATTGGGTCATGACCGAAAGTCGGCCATAGGCCTTGGTGGACGGCTTTGCCGAGAGCCGGTCAGCCACTTCCTTTTGAAACATGAGTGTCATGCTGTCGATAAGGTCCGAGTGTTGCAGCCATTTGATCAGCAACGGCGAGGAGATATTGTAGGGAAGGTTGGACACAACCGCGTAGGGGCCACTGCCAAGATCGCTTGGCTCGAAAGCTAGCGCATCTTCCTCAATCAACGTCAGCCGGCCTGATGCAGCCTGTACAAGGCTTTGGAGCGCTTCAATGCACCGGCCATCTTTCTCAACGGCTACTACCCGCTCTGCGCCGCAGCGAAGAAGGGATCGGGTCAATCCGCCAGGGCCGGGGCCGACTTCGAGAACTATCTTGCCGGCCAAGCCGCCGGCCGACCTGGCAATTCTGTCGGTAAGATTGCTGTCCAGAAGAAAGTGCTGCCCCAGCCTTTTTTGCGCGGCCAATCCATGGGCGGCAATGATTTCCCGAAGCGGGGGTAGGGCGTCTATGGGATCGGAAGGCATAGCCGGTCCAGGCTACTAACGCGACTGACGCGCCAGCGCCATATGCCCCGCAAGCCGCAACGAGGCGACTAAGCTTGTTTCGCTGGCTTTACCCGAGCCCGCGATCTCGAGGGCAGTCCCGTGGTCGGGTGACGTGCGAATGAAGGGCAGTCCAAGGGTGACATTTACGGCGCTATCAAAGTCCAGGGTCTTGATCGGGATTAGCGCTTGATCATGGTACATGCACAGAGCGACATCGTACCGCTCTCGTGCCGCCGTGTGGAACATAGTGTCACCGGGCAGCGGGCCAATCACGTCGTGGCCAGCGTTCCTTAATATCTCGATCGCTGGCGCAATGATCTCTATTTCTTCGAGGCCCATATGTCCGCCTTCTCCCGCATGGGGGTTTAAACCGCTGACGGCTAGCCGGGGTTGAGGAATGCCAAAGTCTCTTTTCAACGACTCAATGGTCACCGTAGCAGTCTCGATAATAAGGTCTGTCGTTAGTTCCTCGATAGCCTGGCGCAATCCCACATGGCGTGTAACGGTGACCACCCGCAGCCTTTCAGAGACCAGCATCATGATCGGCGTAAACTTAGGCCCAGCAAGATGTCCCAAATATTCCGTATGGCCGGGAAATTCGAATCCCGTCTTGTACAAATTCTCTTTGTGGATGGGATTGGTTACAAGGGCGCCGCAACGTCCGCCGGCAACGAAGTCAACCGCCAGGTCGATTGACTTCCGAATGGCAGGGCCGTTTGCCGGATCAAGCCTACCCACTTCGCCGACGACCGGGTCATCGACTTGAAGAACAGGCACCCCCTTCAGGTAGGCAGCCGCCGAATCCTCAGGCGCGGCAATTTCTTCCGGTTTTACGCTCCATCCCAACTGCTTCGCCAGCCGTGTAAGCCGGTCTATGTCATCGATGACAAAGAATGGGGCCAGTTCGTGGCGGTGGTAGAGCCAGGTTTTCAGTGTAATTTCACCCGAAACTCCTCCAGGATCCCCCATCGTAAGAACCGTGGGGGGGAGTGATGCCGTCATCGGCGTATCTCCACCACGGCAACCCGTTTGAGATCTCTCAACATTCTTCTGGACAGGAGGTCGGCGCGCTCCCGCGCCAGGTTTTCCGCAATCCGATTCCTGATCGCAGTTTGCGTCTTTTCAGTGTGGCGTTTACAGACCATGACGACCAGCATGCCAGCTGATGTCCTCAGAGTTTCGCTCAACTGATTTTCGGGCAAATTTGCAATTTTTTCACGGATATTAGCTGCAATATCGCCCAGTTTTATATCTTCGACCGTCCCGATTTTGCTCGATTTCAGTTTGCCGGCAAGTTGGCTTAGCGCCGCACAATCCTTGGCATTTTCCTTGAGGTAAGTGAGGTTCGCTTGCCTCGCCTGTTCAGTTTCTTCCGGATCACCAGCGTTTACACGAAGAAACAACTGAAGCAGATCTATACTTGCTTCCGACTGTTCCAATCCCTTCGCAACCCGCTTGTTCCTTAGGAATAGAATATAATATCCGTCTGTGCCTCTTACAGGTCGGGAAAGATCACCCCGTTTCATCTGTTGTAAAACTTCGGCCAAATCGGGATCAATTTGGTCAATCCGAAGCCAACCCAGACTTCCGCCGTTAGCGGCAGACGCGCTTTGCGAAAATGAGCTGGCGAGTGCGGGAAAGCGCGCACCATTTTTCAATTGGTCAAAAAGCCGATCAGCGACTTGTTTAACTTCTGCCTCGGGTTTTGATCGGTCGTAGGCGAGAAAAATTTCCGCAGCTAGATACTCAGGTTTCCCTTTATTGGCGTTAATGAGATTGATGGCATCCTGAATGGTTTCTTCATCAATGTGGATGCGGTGCCGGCCTTCGATCTGGACGATACTGTTCCAGGCTAAGTCTGTCTCAACCTGGCGCTCAAAAGTTGCCGGATCAATGCCGTTGGACTCCAACAGTTTTACCATGCCGCCAGGGGGCAGCTTGTTTCGTTGTTCAACACTGCGTATGGCTCTTTGCAGATCCTTGTGGGGGACCCTAATTTTCTTCCGCGCTGCTTCTTGCAGCTTGAGCTTTTCATCAATCAAAGTACCCAAAACTTGGGGGGCAATGCGTTTATATAAATCGGGAGATAGCCCGGAGGAGAAGAGCGTGAACCTAATTCTGGCATTCAGATCGTAGCCGGTGATAATTTCATTGTTCACAATTGCCGCGATCCCCTGGATTTGCTGTGCCAAACTAATGTTGGGCAATCCAAGCCAAACGCCAGCGCTCAGCACGGCCACCGCGATAGAATGGATTAAGTTGCGAACTGGAATTTTGAAAAACATGTCGACGATTATAGCACCAGACATTGAAGACAAGCCAATGCCACTACGAACCGGAAGCGCTCACTGCCGTTTGAACGTCGCCGAGCGTTTTGAAGGTCAATCGGAACAAGATTGAATCGCTTGGCTTCAAATCTCGATCCTCAAAAAAGTCCCGTTTCAGTACAGTGCTAAACACAAAGCATTCGCAATCGTATGTAAAACCCAATGAAATAGTTCTCAACTCGCCGCCGCCATCCAAGTCGTAGACCCCGGAAAAGCTGCTTTTCCAATTGCGGTTTAATTGAGCTTTGATTGACCCAGAAATTTCTTCGCGGCCACCAAATTCTGAATCTTCCTGCCTGTCAAAAAAGACGTAGTTCGTTGATAGCCGAAGTGCAGGAGGACCAGCCGCGACGGAAATCTCGCTTCTCCGCGGCGAAAGATCATCCTTATCAATTCGGGTCCGATACGACAAATCCAGATGACTTCCAGGACTGACACGCAGCCGTCCAACGATATCGGAGAAGTTATCCTCCAGACCTGAGCCTTCGCCAAAAGTGTCATCAGCCCGGATTCGATAACTTTGGCCAAAAAATATGGACGTCCCGCCCCCTTTGTCGCCGAATGCGGACCATTTGAGACCATAAGATGTTCTGGGGCCACCTTCCACACGATCCCATCCGGTGAAGCGATTGGCGCTAAACAGGTTTGTGTCGTCGAATTCCAGATCCTCGCTGTCTTCATTGGGAATGTTGTTGGGATTGCCTCCATAGGGGCTCAGGACAACAGACACAAGGGGTTCCAGCGTTTGGCTAATGGCGCCGTCGCGACGGCGGAGTGGTAGGCGCCAGTCCACTTTGGCCTGGGGATATATCCTGCCGGTTATCCCGCTGTCGCTTCCCTCTTCACCTGGCGCGTTGAAATTGGTTACGTGGTACATGTCACCGCGGAGCGACATATTTACATCAATTACTTCTCCGAATGAGCCGATATGAGGAATGTGCCAGCCGCCTTCAATCGAAAAACGGCGGGTGTCATGCCCCTCCCGCCGTGTGAGAGCGACTGAACTCACATTGAGACTTGAGGTTGCGCCAAAACGATTGGGTTCTCCGACGTGGTTGAATTCGAACATCGGTAGAACGATGGGCGTGTTTCCTGGGTCATCCTCCACTCTAAGTCCTTGAAAATAATAGGAGTCAACGAGCATATAACTCCGGTTTTGAAACCCCTCTAGATAGCCGCGTGACACCAAGGTATTTGGTGAGGAGAAGCCGTATCTCCGCAAGTAGGTGTCGTCGCTCGCCAAATTTAGATCGGCGCCTCCTCGCCAGGCTTCTCCCAAATCCTTGCGATAAGTCGTATCGACATGCCCGCGAAATTTATTTTCTGAATTATAAGTGATGCTTCCGGTAAAGTCGGTGCCGCTGGTATCGGTTACGGCGCGGTATTCACCTTCCATGATCAGCCGTTCCCTGCTGGTCAAAGTCGGTTTCAAGGTGATGTCCCGATTGGGACTCAAGTTGATGAAATATGGGGCGGAGGCAACCGTTCCTAAAAATGAATTCCCGCCGAAGCTTGGCGTCAGAAACCCTGATTTTCTTTTTACCGTCGGATCGGGATGGGAAAAATAGGGCGTGTAGGCGACCGGGAAGCCCAGGATTTCTAGGAACGCGTCAGAATATTCGATTGTTTGGGCTTCCTGATCGTGGACAATTTTTTTGGCCTTCACTTGCCAAAGGGGGGTATCCTGGGGCTGACCTGCACATGTTTCGCAAGGTGAATAGACCGCCTGTCGCATTTCTGTTCGGTTCCCGCCCGAACGACGAGCGCCGGCTGCAGCGATCCGAGCATTATCAGACAGGCGAAATCTCAGATCTTTGATGATGCCGTCTTTTAGGTCCCCGGTCAGTTCCATATATTCAGCGAACAGGACCTCCCCCGACGGTTCCAACAGGCTAACGCCGCCTGTGGCGGTCACGATATTTTGGCGCTGATTGTAGCTAATCGAATTGGCCAGAAGAATTCGCTCGCCTTGCGAAATTTCCACGTTTCCACGGGCGGAAATAATGCCGAGCTCCTGGTTATTGGTGACCTCGTCCGCGGAGAATAGAAACGCATCTCGCAGATTTGGATCATCTGCAGCCGAAACGTCTCCGGACATGCAAACAACGGCCAGTACAGCCCAAAATATTTTCCTGACGCCTTTCATCGCGGCTAACCATCTTCGAGATGGAACACCATTGCAAGCCCCAATAAGGCGCTGATTCCGGAGGGAGTCCAGGCTGCCAAGACGACGGGAATACTCTCCCGTAGACCCAGCGCAAAAACGACATCGGAAAAGAAAAATAACAAAAATCCGGCTAGGACGCCGCCAATAACAAGGAAGCTGGTGGAGTTCCGCTGAGACTGCTTTAGGGTGAATGTTGCCGCTATCAACACCATGGCGCACAACAGAAGCGGCGCGGCCAGAAGTGAATGCCAATAGAGCCGGTGCCGGAGGGCTGAAAAGCCTGCTTGGTCCAAATTTCGAATAAAAGCAGGCAGCGTCCAGAATGAGAGTGTTTCAGGTGGTGAAAAACTGTCATTGATGTTGTTCAGGGTAATATTTGTACTGACCCAATGTTCGGCTTTGAACTTCGGCCGGTCTGCATCCCGTTCGTGAATCCATGCGTCCCTTAAATGCCAAAATCCATCTTCCAATTTGGCGCTTTTGGCGCTGATATGGCGGCGATACTTGTCCACGCCGTCATACATGAACATCGTAACGTCCTGCAGGTCGATATTGTTGCCCGAGAGAGTGAGATGTGTAGCGTGGATGACGGATTGATTCTTATTGTTGGATTGGCGAAGCCACAGACCATTGCTTGATAGCGCGAGTAGGCTGGTTTCCCCCTTAAAGTAGGTCGACTCCAGTTGGTCGTGTTTGGTCAGAAACGCCGACGCCATCGGGTTTAGGAGCATAATTTTGATCAGACCAATCATGAATGTCACGGCCAATACAGGGAGTAGGAATTGCCAGGCCGACACGCCGGCCGCTCTGGCCACAACCAGTTCACTGCTTCGCGTCAGCCGCCAAAAGGCCACCATGCCGCCAAATAGAACCGCAAAAGGAAACGCCTGTTGGCCCAAAAAGAGCAGCTTCAAGAGGCTCATACGAATGACAAGAGCTACACCAATATGCTCGTATCCAGAGGCGCGACGGAGCAGCTCAATCGTATCGAACAAAAAAATAAGGCCGATCAGGATGGCGAATACAGCGAGGAAACTTAACAAGAATATCCGGCAGACATACGATGAAAGGATTGCCGACATATTCATCTGACGGCCCCTCCATAACTCGCCTCGGAAGCGCTTCTGCGCTGGAACAGTCGGCCAATGGACATCGGGAACAATAGGACCAACACGCAAAGGGCCAGGGGGAGCGCGGCACTAAGGTAAAGGAGCGGCAATAAAACCAAATTTTTGGCGGTAAGGTTCCCTAATCCCAAGTTCATAATCATAAGCGCCACAAAGACTCCAACGGCAACCAAAATTCTGTTGAGATTTCCCCGGCGGGAAAAATCCCCCGCAAGCAGACAAGCGACCGCCAACAAGGCAAATGTTATGACGGTTAGCGGTTGGATAATTCTCTGGTGTCCTTCGACGATAAATTTTCCAAAATCCTTCGGATTACCGACGTCCTGAATGCGGAGAGTCAGCAGTTCGTTGACCATGCGTTCGCGCCCCTCTCTAAACCGGGCTGGGGGCTTCTTAAGGATACCAGTGAGGTCCAAATCGTAGCGGTCGAAAAAGGCCACGGATGGTTTTCCCGGATTATCCTTATCAATGATTATGGAGTTGCCCTTTAACAGAACGACTTTTGCACCATCCGTCGCCTCAAGTAGAGAACCGCTCTCCGCATGATAGGTAACGGGACGTTTTGGATCGCGATTGTCATGGACTAAAAGTCCTCTCAGTTCGTTCTCTGTCGAGCGTTCGCGCACGTAGACCGTGATCGCATCCGAAAAGGAATTGAACACCCCCTCCTTTAACACGATATGGGCAAGGCTGTAGCGAACATCCCACTGCATCTCTCTGAACTTCTGATAAGACTTGGGCGTTCCGTAGAGTGTGAGCGAATATACGAAAATCATCAATAAGAGAGAGAGCCAAAGAACCGGGCGCGCCAGGGAGAAGGGGCTGATGCCGGCGGCCCTCAAGACGACGATTTCCCGGTCCGAGGTTAGGCGCGTGTAGACAAACAGAACAGCAATGAACAGCGAAATCGGAACGATTTGTGTCAGGAAATTCGGCAATTGTAACGCCGTCATCGCCAAAAATAGTTCGACCGAGAGACCGCGATTGACGATCGATTCAACTGCCCTGACTGCGACGAATAACCAGATGACGCCGGTCATGACAAAAGCGATCAGGGCCAATGACGTGACCAGCTGTTTAAAAATATATCGTGTAATTCGGTTCATGCCCGCCAAGTATACCTGCAATACACCGTATGGAGGAAATCTATCTTTGCCAGTGCTTTGCACGGCTTAGGCCCGAATAGTTTTTATTTCATGAAGGTGGTTGTTTTGCTCAAACGAATTGCGTTTGGTCCATACGTGTAACCGGCTCGGATGCTCCGGCAATGCCGGCTCTAAGAGCGTCACAGTCGTTTAAAAAGACATGTCCGAAGTAATAGGCCGTCTGTAATTTTCCGTCGTTGAATAATTGGTCGGAATCCACTTCGCTGTTCTTCCGATGAGCCGTTAACGCCATGCGCGCCATTAGCCACCCGCCAATCACGTTTCCGACGAGCGTCATATATTTGGTGGCAGAGGCCAAAACGCGATCCTCATTTTCGCTCCAGGTCTGAAGCAACCAGTCCGTAACTGCTTTCAAATGACGGGCGGCTTCCGCCAGTTGCCGGCCTAACTCCATCAACTCGTCCGGTTGTTCGACAAAAGCCGAGGTAGTGAATTCCTCGATTTCCCGCAACACGTCGAATAGCGTTTCTCCTTGTTCCCGGATGATCTTCCGCCCAATAAGGTCATTGGCCTGAATACCATTGCTGCCTTCATAGATTGCCGTGATCCGGGCGTCGCGGTAGTGCTGGGCGGCGCCAGTTTCCTCTATGTAGCCAAGACCGCCATGAACTTGAATGCCGAGACTCGTGGCTTCAATGGCACGGTCCGTGGCCCAAGCCTTGACAATGGGGGTGAGCAGAGCCGTTCGAGCGTCGAATTTTTTCCGTACCTCTTCGTCAGCATGTCTCCGCGACACATCCATGCAGTGCCCGGCGTAGACTTCGAGCGCACGCGACGCTTCCCGGCGGATTTTCATGTCGAGTAACATCCGTTTAACGTCCGGATGTTCAATGATCGCCGAGGTTTCAAACTTGCCGTTGGCATTCCGGCGGCTACCTTGTTTGCGCTCTTTTGCATACGCGACCGCCTGCTGATAGGCGCGCTCAATGATCCCGACTCCTTGGACGCCTACCGTTGTCCGGCTCATATTCATCATGGTGAACATGCCCTGCAGACCTTGGTTCTCTTCTCCGACGAGATAGCCGATCGCACCGCCATCGTCTCCGTAAGACATGACGCAGGTTGCACTGCCGTGGATACCCAGCTTTTCTTCAATTGACACGACCCGGATGTCATTGCGGTCGCCGAGTGAACCATCATCGTTGACCAGGAACTTCGGCACAATAAAAAGCGAAATACCTCGCGTGCCGGGTGGTGCGTCGGGCGTCCTGGCTAAGACCAAATGCACAATATTGTCGCTCATATCCTGATCGCCACCAGAGATGAATATCTTTTGGCCACTAATTAGATAGTGGTCACTGTTCTTGACAGCTTTCGTCCGGAGCTGGCCGAGGTCAGAGCCCGCCTGTGGCTCTGTCAAGTTCATGGTCGCAGCCCATTCGCCGGCAACAATATGGGGTAGAAAAATCTCACACTGTTCTTTGCTGGCGTGCTGCTCAAACAAATCGATGGCGGATAGGCTGAGCAAGGGGACCAGATTGAAGCCCATATTAGCAGCGTTCCAAATATCGAAGGCGACGATAGACAGCAATGCCGGCAAGCCCTGGCCGCCATATTCGGGATCGGCGGAGATACTCAACCAACCGCCTTCGGCCATTTGCCGATAGGCATCGATGAAACCCTCCGGCGTTCTCACCACGCCATTTTCCAAACGGCAGCCTTCGATATCGCCACTCCGGTTCAGGGGCGCCAGAATTTCTTCCCCGAATTTGCCGGCTTCGTTCAGAATCGCCTGAACCATATCAGGCGTCGCTTCTTCGTGGCCAGGTAGATCAGACAGGTTTTCCATTCCAATCAGGGCGTCGATGGTGAAGGATATGTCGGTTACGGGTGCTGAAAATTCGCTCATTGTCTGTTAAGTTCCTGATTTTACGTATATTTCAGTGTCATCGGCTTTGTGACAGGATTTTTACACTTTGACGCAATTTTTTCCATGCCCGACATACGCATGTTACAGAGCCGGGGTATATTAGGCACTGTTCCCAACAGGGAACTGGATCACGCCCCCCGTGATCACCTGTATCAGGCGCACACCCTGATACCCGGATTTACCGGGGTTCCTCCCAATTCCGGCAAATCCAACTCCCAGACGTAAAGCCTCCCTGTTAAACTTTGCCGGGCCCCTAGGGGCCCGGTTTTATTTTTACGTCGAGGCATCGTGGTATTTGGTTTAAGCTGAGTGCAAACAGCTTTGGGAGGTGACAATGGAGGACGGCTTTATCGGTATGGGCCCCCACGACGTGGGAGGCGAGGAGTCAGGTCCAATCGAAACGACGGATCATGGCATGTCCCACTGGGAAAAGCATGCCAATGCCATCCGCATGACAGCATCGGAAATCGGTCTCTGTACCCTGGATGAGTTGCGCCGTGCCTGCGAAGGGTTGGGGGCTCATTATTACGAGGTTGGCTATTTCGAACGCCAAACGGAGAGCCTGGCCATCATGCTGGTGGAGAAGGAGATTTTTACTCAGGAACAGTTGGATGATTGCATGGCCGCGGTGCGCGAGAAATTCGACGTGCCTATTATCGATTTGCCCCACAATCATGACCACGATGGCAAGCCCATCCAAGAAGACGAAGCGGGGGAGGGGCCCAACGAACACCACGTGATGAATCTCGCCATCCAAGAGCTTCTCCAGGAGCGCGGGATTATCACACCCGAACAAATCCGTCTGAAGATCGAGAAATTCGATGGCGATTATCCCAATCGTGGCCCCAAAGTCGTGGCGCGCGCCTGGGCTGATCCCGATTTCAAGGCACGGCTATTGACGGACGCAAATGCGGCCGTGGAGAGCATGGGCATTGATCTGGAGCACGCGCCGAAAATTATTGCGCTGGAAAATACGCCGGAAGTTCACAACGTGGTGGTTTGCACCTTGTGCTCCTGTTATCCGCGTCAGCTCCTAGGCCAGCCACCGACCTGGTACAAATCACGCAGCTACCGTTCGCGGGTGGTGTATGAGCCGCGTGAGGTGCTCAAGGAGTTCGGTACGGAATTGCCGGAGGACGTTTCCATTCAGACTCACGATTCAAACGCGGATATGCGTTATATTGTGATTCCCATGCGGCCGGAGGGCACGGATGGCTGGTCCGAAGAACAACTGGAAGCCATTGTGTCGCGGGATAGTTTGGTGGGAATGGCGATTCCCGCCGCTTAGGTGAAAATTTTGCCCGGGTTCATGATGCCCTGGGGGTCCAGCGCCTTTTTGATGGCGCGCATCACTTCGATCTCCAGACCCTCTGAATAGTGGGCAAGTTCCTCGCGCTTCAAGAGGCCGATCCCGTGTTCGGCGCTAATGCTACCGTCCATGGAGACCACAAGGTCGTGGACGATCCGATTGAACTCTTCCCAGCGCGCCAAATATTCAGCTTTGTCCATATCTGCCGGCTGGCTCAGGTTGTAATGGATATTGCCGTCGCCGATGTGGCCAAAGGCGCACACCCGGATACCAGGCAAGGCGGCTTCAACCCTTTTCGAGGCTTCCTGGATAAACTCGATAGTCCTGGACACCGGGACGCTGACATCGTGTTTGATGCTTCCGCCCTCGGCAGACTGCGCAGCGGGCAGTTCCTCGCGAATTTTCCAAAGGTGCCGGGCTTGTGCTTCGCTATCGGCAAATACCGCATCGGCGACGATCTCTTTTTCAAACGCGCCTTCCAATATAGTTTCGATCTCTCCCCTGAGGTCGTCGTTTTCCCGGGGAGAGGTGAGTTGAATTAGCGCATAGTGCCCGTGCGGCGCCTCAAAAGGATCCATCACACCGGGTAGATGTTTGACGCCCAATTCCATGCCGAACCGGGGGATCAATTCGAAGGCCGTCAACCTGTCACCGCAAATGGCGCGGGTCCGGTCAAAAAGTTGAAGGATGTTCTCCAGCTTTTCAACCGCCGCCATCACAGTGACGGAGGAGCGGGGCATGGGGAAAAGCTTCAGCACCGCCTTGGTGACAATGCCCAGCGTGCCTTCCGCGCCGATGAAGAGCTGCTTGAGGTCATATCCTGTATTGTCCTTTCGAAGGGCGCTCAACCGGTCGAGAATACGCCCGTCCGGCAAAACCGCTTCTATGCCCAAGACTAACTCCCGAGTATTCCCGTAGCGCAGCACGTTCACGCCGCCGGCGTTGGTAGAGAGATTGCCGCCGATCCGGCAGCTGCCTTCCGCGCCCAAACTCAAGGGGAAGAGACACTCAGCCTCCTCGGCCGCCGCCTGAATGTCCGCCAGGATGCAGCCGGCCTCAACTGTCATGGTGTGGTTGAGGGCGTCTACTTGGGTGATCCTATTCATCCGTTCCGTACTGAGGATGATGCCGTCGTTGGTGATGCCGCCGCTCACCAGGCCCGTGTTACCGCCCAACGGCGTGATCGGAATATCTCCCGCTGCACAAACTTTGACGATCTCAGAGACCTCAGCGGTGGAACCGGGCCGGACCACGACGGAACATTCGCTCTCCAGCAGTCCTCTCTCTTCCCGGAGATAGGGCGCGAGGTCGGACGGGTCGGTGAGCACGCCCGTTTTGCCGCAGACGGCTATGAACTGATCGACTATTTGAGTGCTGATCTCCATTACCCTGCTTACCTACACCATCTCGGGGCGGAGTTCTAATCCGAAGATGACGCGCGGCGCAGCCGGTCATTGATAGCCGATCCCAATCCGCTCTCCGGGATCGGCATGACGGCGATGCCCTGATGGCCGGCGCGGTCGAGTTCATGCAGCATTGCGAATAGATTGGCCGCCGCTTCAATAAGATCGCCGGTCTGACTGAGATTGTCCGTGCACTCCAACTCGGTTGCGCCAAAACCCAGCAGCGCCTCCCCGGTGTTCACGTGAGTGGCGTTTAGGCGGATTGGTGTCGACGGTGCATAGTGCCGCGCGAGCATGCCAGGGGATTTGATCTTGGCGTTGTCGCCGGTCAGGCCGATGTCTCCAATCAACTCCGACAACGCTTCCAACGGCATACCGCCAGGGCGCAGCAGGACGGGTTGGTCTGTCGTCAAATCGAGCACTGTTGACTCGACGCCGATGGAGCATAAGCCTCCATCTATGACACCGGCTGCCAATCCATCTAAATGTTCCAATACGTGGTCTGCAGAAGTGGGACTGAGCCTGCCGGACAAGTTGGCGCTGGGGGCGGCGATAGGGCAGTCGGCTCGTGAGATAAGCGTTCGTGCCAAATCATGACCTGGTACTCGAAGCGCCAAAGTTTCAAGCCCTGCACTGGCCAATTTTGACACGGGACAATTGTTGGATCGGGGGAGAATCAGCGTCAGAGCACCCGGCCAAAAGGATCGGGCCAGTTCCTCAGCTACATCGGACCACCGGGATAGCCTTTGGGCCTCTTCGGTACTGCCGACATGCACGATCAGCGGGTTGAAATGGGGTCGGCCTTTGGTTTCGAATATTTTGGCCACGGCCAGGTCGTTGGTCGCGTCACCACCCAAGCCGTACACCGTCTCGGTTGGGAAGGCCACCAACGCGCCATCTCTTAGTAGGTTGGCGGCAGTCTCCAGCCCGGTCTCATCCGGAGGTAATCGGCGAGTTTTGACGTCGCCAGCCATCTAATATCCGCCGGTAGCCAGAAAGTGCGGGTTGAGAATATCCTCTTTGCCATACAGAAGCGGGGCGCCGTCAATTTGCACGACACGTCCACCGGCCGCCACGAGCACGGCATGGCCCGCCGCAATATCCCACTCAGAAGTCGGGCCGAGGCGAGGATATAGATCGGCTTTTCCTTCGGCAATGAGGCAGAATTTTAGGGAGCTGCCGGCGATGATCGTATCCGTGATGGAGTAGCTGGAGAGAAAGTCTTCTTCGCCAGACCGATGGGACCGGCTGGTCGCTACGACGATGCCGTCTTCGGGTTGTTGCCGGACAAATATCGGGGAGGATGAGCCGCCGGTTGTCCGCTTCCAGGCCTGGGAGTCATATCCCCAATAGGTGTCTCCGACGGCAGGGGCATGCACCACCCCGAAGACAGGAACACCATTGTCAATCAGTGCGATGTTCACGGTGAATTCGTCCCGCTTATTGACGAATTCCTTTGTGCCATCAAGTGCGTCAACCAGCCAGAAAGTTCCCCCGCTGACGTCAGGGTGGTGACCAGCTGCGTAAGACTCTTCTCCAATAAACGGGATATCTGGCGTGAGGGTTTCTAGTTGGCTCCGGATCAAAGCTTCGGCTTTTTCGTCCGCTTCGGTCACGGGCGAACTGTCCCTCTTTTCCCGGATGTCCAAATCAGACCGATAATACTCAAGGGTTATGCCACCGGCCTCTTCGGATAGAGAGACAAGGTCCTGGATCAGATCATCTGTAAGACTGAACGCCACGGTCGTCCTATTCGTGTGGGTGTAGATGCTTAGCTGGCGGCTGGGAGCCGATCAGGATGAAAGCGATGACGCAGGGTTTGTCCGAGCGATTGGCCCAACCGTGCCACGTGCCTCGTTGCACCATCACATCACCGGTTTTCATGTCGATTTCCAAATCATCGTCCATGATCATGACGCACTCCCCGGACATGCAAATGGCATAGTCGATCGTGTCCGTCCGGTGCATGTAGGCATCCTTGCCGGGCACTAGCTCTAAGATACGGAAGATTGAGCCTTCGGCTGGCGGCTCGATGTCCAGCTCCTGGGTGGCGGGGTCTTCGTCGCCATCCACATCACACGGCGTATCTTCCGTCTTCCAAATCAGAGTCTGAAAATTACCGGAGCGCAATTGACTAATATTTTCCATAACCTCGTCATGGGTAACAATCGCCTTTCCGTCCTCGTCGTGCCCGGTCACAATGCGACGCACATTTAAAGTCATGTGGGGTCCCCTTTTGAATTTTAATTTGATGGCGAGCGTTTACCAGATATGGCGGCCTTGAGCCATACTGCGAATGTCATGCCTGTCAGTTGGGCCGCCACAGATTTAGGTGTTCGGCAAAGTCTTCAGAGTGCACTGACTTGGTGACATAACGCCAGACCTGAAGCGTATCGGACCAATAATCCAAGGGCAGTCCCGCTTTTCGTTTTAAATGAGTGATAAATTGCTGCGGTTCGGGCAGGGTTTCCCATACCGCTGGCAGAAATACACCCCGTTTACCCTTGGCTTGCAGGATCAAACCATCGACGTTTGGCCTGATTTGGCTCACCAAATCCGCTTCGTCTGTAAACGTCATGGGAACTTGCGGGCTCAGCACCGAGATATGCATGGTGATATCACTCTGATCCAATTCATCCGACGTCAATTTGGGAAATCGGGTATCCTGGAATGCGGCCTTACAGGAATTCTCGGCCACGTCGCTCACCAACGGCCGGTGGGCCTGGATGGAACCGATGCAGCCTCGTAATTTTCCGTCTTTGTTCAGGGTGACAAAGCAGGCGCCGTTTGTGCGCAGTTCCTTAGGAAATGAAGAGAGATCAATCCTGAGTGGCCCTTGGTTCTTGAGAGTATTCAATATCGCCCGGGCGCCCACATTAAGAAGTGCTTCGCCATATTGATCCAACAAGGCTTGGGTCGCCGCCCCAAAATCATCTTCGCCTTCGTTGACCGAGGGGGCATCGTCATAGAACGCCCACGCGCCATAGCCCACAACCCGGTCTTTGGCGCCGGCCGTATCACCAGAGTTTCTGATATCGGTGGTTTGAACAGTCATCCCTTTTTCCCTGGCCAGGACCATCAATCCTTTAATGGAGTGGCGGCCGCAGGCTTGGTCATCGCCCAGCGCTAGTGGATCAAGCTGTTCAATCGCAAGGCGCGTCTGGTCATCAATTTTCCGGGCGTCATCGTAGGTTTTGTAGTGGCTGAGATCGGAGCTGACCAGAATTAGCGTTTCCTCGCCACCCCAGAGGGTTTTTAGCACCTGAGCGACTTCGTCGGGAGACGCCTGTCCGACAATAATCGGGACGATCTTAAATGCCGACAGTACCTTCTGTAGGAAGGGGAGGTGCACTTCAAGCGCGTGATCCTGCTTATGGGTGTCATCAAATATGGAAACCTGAGGCAAATTAACAATCCGTGCGATGGCGTCCATATCCAGTGCGACCTCGCCCAATGGCGTCGCAAAAGACTGAGTGCTTGGGAGCGCTAATCCCCGGACGGCGACCCGATGGCATGGGCCCATCATGACGACCCGTTTTATTTTGTCCTTAACGGGCCAAAGCTGATTGTAAACGGAGGAAGCCGTTAGTCCCGAATACACATAACCGGCATGGGGCGCGATGATTGCTTTTGGCGCGTGAGACGGTTGCTCAGGAAATTTATTGGCCGCCTCGGCTAGGTAATATTGAACCGTTGCATCCAATTCCTTGGGATTGCTGGGATAAAACATGCCTGCGACTGCAGGGGGGCGGACGAGACTGTCAGTGGCGCTCATGGTCGCATTCTATTGGAGTGAAGGGGCCGTTGATAGGCCGAATAGGCACTCAGTCACCTAAATCTCACTAAGTTGGTGGCGGAAAATTCGACGCGCCAATATCACAATATAGACCAACGAATATGGCTATCGGAAATCCCGAATATACCCGATCACGCAAGGCATGCTTTGGTTAAGGTGTTCAATGTACGTAACAGATGTTTAACACTATTGAGCTTCTATAAAAAATATGACCTATCAATTTTACATAGATCAGATTGCCGAAACCGTTTTTATTGATCACAGCAGTAAATTCGGTTCAGAAGAAACGTTTGAAGCTTTCCAAGATATTCTCGCTGATCCCGCATATCGACCCGGCATGAATTTGTTGCGCGACACACGTTTTGTCGAGTTGCCGGACAATTGGTCCTATAGCCACTTTCGTCAGGTTTCCGCACCTAAATTCCGTGATATTTGGATGCAGATGGGCGACTGCAAATTAGCATGGGTGGCTGGGCAAGGGCGGAACTATCGTCTCGCCAATCAAGCGGCAATGATCAACAGGTTGGAATTGACGGGCACGGTGGAACGCCAGCCGTTCGTGAATCTTGAGGACGCGCTAGTCTGGTTGGGGCTCTCCCCCAACCATGAGATTCGCCACAAAGTGGAACCACTCCGGTCTTACGCTTAATCCGACGACCGGTTTCCCAATCCTGATATCAGAAGGTATGCTCGGCTAGGTTAATTGCACTAAGTCCTTGTGATGTCTGAAGATCAGCAGAGAAAATATATCGAGCGTCACTGCCTCTATACAGAGGATCAATGGCGTATGGCGGCAGAATTGAAAAGCCGGGTAGAGGCTGAAGGAATACATCTAGTGCGCCTTGCCTGGGCGGACAGCCATGGTCACGCCCGCGCCAAAGCCCTTTCGGTTTCATCGTTCATCGAAAGCCTGGCGAACGGTTACAACATCAATGTCGCTACCTGGACGTTAGACGCCTCTGGTGGACGTGTCTTCAAGTCCTTTGTCAAAGGTGGCGGGATGGGTTTGGAGGAGATGACCGGCTCACCGAATTTGGTCAATGTCCCACAGCCGGAGACATTTCGCGTGCTCCCCTGGGCGCCCGGCGTCGGCTGGATCATGTGTGATCAGTATTTTACCGATGGCCGCCCGTTTCATTTTTCGTCACGTCGAATCCTGAAGGAGCAAGTGGAGTCTCTTCGATCCGTTGGTAAGGAGTTGATCGTCGGAATAGAGGCCGAATGGTATCTGGCCAAACTGGTGGATGAGCATCTGGCAGATGACCAGGCCGGCATTCCCGGCGAGAAAGGCCGGCCACCTCGAACCGCGCCGCCGGAACCTGGGTTCTCTTACCATTCGGAATCCAATATGGATATCATGCAGCCGGTTTTGAGCGAACTGGCGGGTGTATACGAAAAGATAGGTCTGCCTTTGCGGTCCATAGAAAATGAATGGGGCGCGGGGCAGCTTGAATGCACGTTCAGCGCGACCACGGCACTGGCGGCGGCGGATAATTATGTCCTGTTCCGCACAGCAACCCGTCAGGTGTGCCGGCGTCTGGGGTACCTGGCCAGTTTCATGGCGAGGCCGGCGCTTCGGGGCTACTACGCGAGCGGCTGGCATCTGCATCAATCAGTGACAGAGATGAGCAATGGCGCAAACGTGTTTATGTCGGATGACAATCTTATGTCGCCCCTTGCCGGTGCGTATCTGGCCGGACTGCTGGAAAATGCGGCGGCCGCGACGGTATTTGCCACGCCCACGGTTAATGGCTATCGCCGGTTTCAGGCAAACTCGCTCGCGCCGGATCGGGCGACTTGGGGTGTGGACCATCGAGGAACCATGATCCGGATGCTGGGTGGTGCGGGTGATCCGGCGACCCGTTTCGAAAACCGGCTCGGCGAACCGTCCGCCAATCCATACCTCTTTATCGCCTCGCAGATCGCGTCAGGCTTGGATGGGGTCGAACGAAACTTGAACCCTGGCGCGCCCGAGGAAAACCCTTACGAGGCGGAAAAGCCGATGCTGCCCCATAGTCTGGCGGATGCCCTACTGGCCTTGGATCAATCCTCTCTGTTCCGGGCCCGGTTCGGTGATTTATTTGTTGATTATTATCTGGCGCTGAAGCACGCCGAATTAGAGCGCTTCATGGCGTATATGGATCGGAGCGGGGAAACGGAGACACCCGGCGAAGTGACCCAATGGGAACAGAATGAATATTTCGATTTCTTCTGATCTGCTTCAGTTGCGGCGGAGGCGAATGCGATGAACAAACTTGATCCAATGGGAACGGCAGGGAGCGGGGATGGCTTCGATTTTGATGACCTGATCCACGAGGACAAGGTTCATCGGCTGCTTTATACCGATTCGGAGATATTTAAGCTGGAGCTGAACCGGATTTTCGGCGCGGTTTGGGTGTACCTGGCGCACGAAAGCCAAATTCCCAGCAACAACGATTACATCACGGCTAAGCTGGGGCTGCGGCCCTTGATCGTGGTTCGGGACGCTGATGGCGACATCCGGGCGCTTTACAATCGATGCACCCATCGCGGCGCGACCATCTGCCGCCAGGACAAAGGCTCCGCCAAGTCTTTCGCCTGCCCCTATCACGGCTGGAGCTATTTCAATTCGGGCAAGCTCAGTGGCGTGCCCTGGCCGGACGGCTATGCGGGAGACTTCAACGATAGCAAATTTAACCTGGCCCAGGTGCCGCGGGTCGAATCTTATAGAGGTTTTATCTTCGGCACCCTCAACATGGCCGCGCCGTCTCTAACAGACTATCTGGGACCGGCGGCAAAGCCGCTGGATGAATGGCTGGACCGGCATCCTGGCGGTAAAGTCCAATTCGCCGACGCCAACCGGCTGAAGTTCAACGGCAATTGGAAGTTACTCTACGACAATTCGGCTGACGGCTATCACGTGCTGTTTTCCCATCGCTCGTTGCTGGCCATGGAAAACCGGCTGGAGGAAGATGGCGAAAAAGGCATGTCCTTCTATAAGGAAAGCCCGGACAACGCGCCCATGTATGTCCACTATTTGGGACACGGGCATCACTTCAAGGACAAGCGCCCGAATATCGAGAACCGGCCCGGGGCGCTGTGGGCGATCGAAGGGCCTCATCCGGGGATGGAGCACTACGAAACGCGGTTGCGTGCGGACTATGGCGAACGTGCGGACGCGCTGTTGGATTTGGCGTCGTCCGAGCCGGTGAACATCAACATTTTCCCGAACCTTCATATCCTGGGGAACCATGTGCAGGTGATGCAGCCAATTTCGGTCACGGAAACGGACACGACTTGGTATGGCACGGTCGTGGTCGATGAGGCCGGAGAACTGGACGGCGCCGAAGGCTTGATCAACGCGCTCCGCATACGCACCCAGGAGGCTTTTCCCAACTTCGGCGAAGTCGATGATCTGGTGAACTTCGAACAAATCCAAGCTGGCCTGGCGGCGGAAGAGGATGAATGGGTTTACATGCACCGGGGCTTGGATGTTCCCGGCCGCATTGTCGAAGAGGAGGGCGGCATCATCCGCGGCCCCGCCACGGACGAGGTGTTCATGCGGGAATATATGAAAGAGTACAAACGACTGATGACCACCCAACCCGACATCCAGGTGCGGAGGGATGTCTGATGGCAGGCGATAAAGTCAAAGACCCGTCGCGGGAGTCCTATTACATCTCTGACGAGTTCTATGAGGCTCTCGTCGGGGCCTATACGGGCTGGGATTCGGACGACGTCGAAAGCCATGATCCGGGCCTTCGGGAAACCTGCCGGATGTTCCTGGAAAAAGAAGCCCGGTATTTGGATCAGGGCCGTTTGGACGATTGGCTTGGGCTATTTGCGCCCGAGTGCGCTTACTGGATTCCCGCCACATCGGATGGTGGGGACCCGCGCACAGAAATTACCATCGCTTTTGATGACCGGCGGCAATTGGAGAGCCGGGTCTATCGGCTGAACACTGGTCACGCCTGGTCGCAGCAGCCCGTGTCGCGGACCTCCAGGATGGTGAGCAACGTGACCGTTTTTGAGACGGCTGACTTGGATATCTCCATGGTCCGATCGAACTTTACCATCGCGGAAATCCGGGCCGGCGAAACCCGTCAGTGGGCCGGCTGGTGCGGCCATCGTTTGCACTGGATCGGAGACAGATGGGAAATCCTGGTCAAACAGGTCAACCTGATCGACTGTGATCAGAATTTGAGAAATCCGAGTCTTATTCTCTAGATCGTTACGCCGCTGGCGAGGTCTGCTGCTTCGGGATCATGAACTCTCGGCTGACGATCATGCCGCCGATGATCACGCCCGCGACATCCGTCCAGAAACCCCAGTCCGCCGCTCCCGACGGGAAGAGGAGAAGCGCGCCGGCCAGCGTAAAGGCGGCCCGTTGCACGGCTATGAGGTTGCGCCGGAAATACCCGACGATGGCGATGGAGACGAGCCAAACGCCGGCGATAGCGGTCCCAATGTCGTGCAACAGATCCAGAGGCTCGCCATCAAGAAGTAAACTTGGGGCGAAGATAAACAAGACGGGGACCACAAAGGCCGACCAGCCGAAGCGCGTCGCGGCGAAGCCGGTGGCCATGGGCGGACTGTCTGCAAGTTTAGCCGCCGCAAACGCGGCGATTGCAATGGGCGGCGTTATAAACGACAGCATGCCGAAGTAGAGGACGTACATATGCGCCGCCATGGGCGTGACGCCGACTTCGATCATCGACGGCGCGACCAAAGCGGAAACCAACACATAAACACCAATAGTTGGCATGCCCATGCCGAGGACAATGCAGACGATAGCGGCCAGAATGAGCAGCAGCACGAAGTTGCCTTCGCCAAGTTGGGACAGAACCAACGTCAGCGCAAAGCCAAGCCCGGACTTGGCCAGGATGCCGATGATCATGCCGACTGCGGCGCCGATCATGACCAAATCAATGACAAGGACACCGGTCTCGGCGACGGACCAGAAAATATCCTTTAAGGTCATGCGCCGGCCCTTGTAGCCGAACACAAGTCCAAGAATGATCAGAGCAGCACAGGCGTCCAATGCGGCCTCTTCCGGTTCCAAATTCCACCAGAACAGACCGAAGATCAAAATGGCGAAGGGGATCAGGAATATCCAGCCGTCCTTGATCACGGTGGAGAGTTTGGGGATCAACTCCTCCTCGACCCGGGAGATGCCGAGCTTGGCGGCTTCCAAATCCGCCTGAACAAACAGGCCGGTGTAGTAGAGGAAGGAGGGGACAATCGCAGCGATCGCGACGACCTTGTATTCCACGTCAAGATCTTCTGCCATGAGAAATGCGACTGCGCCCATGACCGGCGGCATCAACTGCCCCCCCGTGGAAGCCACCGCCTCAATCGCGCCGGCGGAGGTATTGGAATAGCCGCCGCGCTTCATCAGCGGAATAGTAATGGCGCCGGTGGACATCACGTTCGAGACCGTGCTGCCGGAAATAGAGCCGAACAGGGACGAGCCGGTAATGGCGACCTTGGCCGCGCCTCCGCGATAGCGCCCCATCAGGGCGATAGCGATATCATTCAAGAAGTCGCCCGCGCCGGACCGCTGCATCAAAGAGGCCATCAACAGGAAAGCGACCACGATGGTGGTGACAATTTTGATGGGTAGGCCCATCAGGGCGTTGTTGTCGAAGGTGAGGTAGGTGACCAGGTCGCCGAATTCGATCTTCTGGCCTTGTAGGTCACCCGGCACATACTGACCCAGCACGCCGAACAAAATAAAGAAGACCAGTACGGCGAGAAGGACCATACCAACCGTACGCCGAAGGCCCTCCGCACACAGGAAAAGAATGATGATGGCGGTGATAACGGCGTCGGTAGGCTGGTAAACGACTTCGTCGGCCAGGCGGGGGTACTCAACCCCCAGATATAAACAGGAGAACAGCCCCATGAGGCCCAGGGCCCAATCGTACCAGGGTATGGTTGTGGCACGTTTGCCGTAATTATATGGCACGTGGACGAAGGTCAGCAGGATGCCAATGCCGACCATTGGGAACATGAACTGCTGGTCGTAAAGTTGGAGACCCAACAATGACCGGTAGAGGTCCAGCGACTCGAAAATCGAGGCGATGGTCAGGATCACCGCGAGCGTGATGATAAACGTACGGGTTTTCAGCGGCGCCGGCGAGACTTTCTGAGCTTCACTGATTTGGGGCTCGGCGGTCATGTTGGTTTATCGATAAAAAATGGAATGAGATTGATCTTAAAAGAGGAGGCCGCGACGGCGTAGCATACCGCCGCGGTCTGTGTCCTCTTCTTGCACGTCATCCTAAATCGGATGGTGCGTCCTACATGACATTCATTTCCTTGTAGAACTTCATGGCGCCCGGATGAACGGCCACGCCATCAAGCTTCAGGTTCATATTCTCGGGTTTAAAGGCTTTAAACACCGGAGAAATACCTTCCAGAGCCTTCTTGCCGCCATGCAGCGCCTTAACCGCCTTGTAGACGACATCAGCAGACGTCTTGGTCGAGGTCATGAGAACCATGTCGAAGGCCATGACCATTGTCTTGCCATCGGCGCCCAGGCCCTTTTTCTCGATAAGGTAGGAACCTGGATACTGTTCCTGCATCGCCTTAACGGCGGCCGGTTCCGTGTTCATCTTGAGAATGCGGAGACCATTTACTTTGGCGTCTGCGTTGCGAAGACGCGCGCCGCCCAGGGATGACGCCGTGGCTTCGATAGAACCTTTGAGGAACAACTGCGTGCCGCCATGAGTGTTTGGCACGGGCACACCGTCAAAATCGGCTTCTTTCATGCCCGAGTTCGCATAGAACGCGTTCATGATGGACCGTACTGTTTTGTGCGCGGTAAAGCCGACCGCTATTTTCTTGCCCTTGAGATCATTCAAGGTTTTGTACGGCGTAGATTTGCGCACAATCATCCCCACGGGCAGCGGCACCAGACGGGCCGCGATGACCCAGTCCTTGCCGACCGGGTGGCCTTTATAAGCGTTGCGGCCGCCGATGGCGTCATTGATGTCACCGGTCGAGTTGACGCCGAAAGTCAAGTTGCCCTTGGCGACCAGGGGCGTGTGGTGCGCGTTTGACGTATGGGGTACGGCCCGAGTTTTCAGACCGGCCGCATCAGCCATCACTTTGGCGACACCCGCGCCAATCCGGTTGGTGAGAGATGCCTGCGGGCCGGTACCGACACCGACTGCTTGAGCCGCCGCCTGATCGGAAATGACCATGGCCGCGAGGCCAACAACGACGAAACCTAACTTTTTCATGAATTCCTCCCTTGTTTCAGTTTGACGCTAAGCTTGTTGTTATCCCAAGATACTAGCTAGAAATTGTTCGGGTGCCTAGCGCTTAGCGAAAGTTTGATGCACCGGTGAAAAGGGAAAAGCATGTCAGGACCAAAAGTTCATATTTATCAGGCGGTTGACGAAACGGGGGAGTCGCACGAACGGTTGAGCAAACACGGTATTGAGCTGATCGTTGCCGAGGGCATCTGGGCGGAAAAAGCCAATGTCCGGGAGAAAGTAGAGCAGCGTTTCGACGCAGACACCATCGTCGCGGCGGGTGTTGCGAACTTGTCCGTCCGGATTTCCGAAAATTCTTTCAACGATGCGCCGGACTTGCGGGCCATCGTCAAATACACCGTCGGCTTCGACAATGTGGACGTCGATGCGGCGACCGAGAAAGGCATCATCGTGGTGCATAGCCCAACCGAAGGGAACTGGGGCGGCGTGGCCGAAGGCGTCATGGCTTATATGCTCACCATGATGAAGAAGGTGCGGGAGAAAGACCGGCATGTGAAGAACGGCGGCTGGCGGGATTGGTCTCTGGCGGGCACCTATATCGGCGCGCGGCAGATCGATGGCTATGAAGGCCTAACCATCGGCATTATTGGATTGGGCCGGATCGGCTCCCGGCTCGCCGACCTTCTGGCGCCATGGCGGGTCAATTTGATCGCCTATGACCCATATGTGGATGACTCCAAATACGTCCATCACAACGTGAAGAAGGTTGATCTGGAGACACTGTTAAAAGAGTCCGACGTGGTGACTCTCCATTGCGACTTGAACCACGAAACGCGGGGGATTATCGGCGCGGAGCAACTGGCGCTGATGAAACCGACGGCGACCCTCATCAATGCAGCACGCGGACCCATGGTGGATATTGACGCGCTATTCGATGCGCTGGATCAAGATAAGATCGCCGGTGCGGCGCTCGACGTGCTGCCGGAGGAACCGCCGGATCCGCAAACCCATCTGCTGGGTCTCGGGGATAAAATTTTGCTGTCGCCCCACATGATCACGGCGAATGGCGGCACGGGCCTCGGCATGGCTATTCCGTGGGTGGAGAAAGCTATTCTGGACATCCTGCGGGGCGAGGTGCCGAAGCACGTGGCCAACCCTGACGTCCTGCCCAAATGGCGAGAACGGTTCGAAGGCAAGGCGCTGATTTAGCCTATCGTATCCCCGTCGCGGGTGGAACGTGATATGCTGACTTTATGGACGTCGACTACATTCCTGATGTGGTGGAAGGGCGCTATTGGCACGCGTTGGAAGACGGGCGTATCCAATGCGATGTGTGTCCGCGCTACTGCAAACTCAATGAGGGACAGCGCGGCCTGTGTTTCGTCCGCGCGCGGCAGGATGACAAGATCGTCCTGACGACCTATGGCCGGTCGTCGGGCTTCTGTATTGATCCGATAGAAAAGAAGCCGCTCAACCACTTTTATCCCGGCACGCCGGTCCTGAGTTTCGGCACCGCCGGCTGTAATCTGACGTGCAAGTTTTGCCAAAACTGGGATATCTCAAAGTCCCGGCAGTTTGACCGGCTCCAGGATCAGGCGTCACCCGAGATGATCGCCGAGGCGGCGCTTCAGACCGGTTGCCGAAGTGTTGCCTTCACCTACAACGATCCGGTCATTTTTCTGGAGTATGCGGTGGATGTGGCCGAGGCCTGTCGTGAGCGGGGCCTCAAAACGGTGGCGGTGTCGGCCGGCTATATCTGTCCGGAACCCCGCGCAGAATTTTTTTCACATATGGATGCGGCAAATATCGATCTGAAGGCCTTCACCGAAGACTTCTATATGGACTTATGCTCCAGCCATCTCGCCAATGTTCTCGAGACGCTCGTCTATCTAAAGCACGAAACCGACGTCTGGTTCGAAATCACGACTTTGCTGATCCCCGGCGAAAACGACTCTGATAAGGAACTCAACGAGGAATGTGCCTGGATCGCGGAAAACCTTGGACCGAATGTCCCCGTGCACTTTTCCGCCTTTCATCCCGACTGGAAAATGCAGGACAAACCTCAGACACCCCCAGGGACGCTCATCCGGGCCCGCAATATCGCCCTCGATCACGGCCTAAAGCACGTGTACCTCGGCAATATTCATAGCCTGGAAGGCTCCAGCACCTATTGCCCAAGTTGCGGCGAGATGTTGATCGGTCGGGATTGGTATCAGTTGTCGACTTGGCGGCTCACTCAAAACGGCATGTGCGCGAACTGCGGCTCATCTGTCGCCGGAAGGTTTGAAGACAAGCCCGGCAACTGGGGACGTAAACGCCAACCGATTAAACTGCGCGCCCAATAGAATTTTAAAATTGGACGCATTTGTGATAAACGAATGCCCATATCGATTCCCGCCCGGTACCTGGTGGCCAAGCAGCTTTCATGTCACGTAATAGTATTTTCTTTTTTCTGAAGCTTTTTGTTTCAGCGGCGCTCATAGCGCTCATTGCGCTGAATTTCGATCTCAAGGATTCGGCGGAGCGGCTGCTCTCCCTTGATCTTGGCTACGTGGGACTTTCGATCATTGTGTTCTTCGGCTTGATGTTCAACAACGTTTTCCGCTGGCGAACCGTCATGCTTGCCATCAAAGCGTCGCTGGACTTTTGGAAGACTTTTCGACTGCTTTATGCAGGTTTGTTTTTTAACCAGACATTGCCGTCATCCGTCGGCGGCGATGCGGTCCGAATGTATTTGGCCCGCCGGGAGGGTTTGAGCCTTCAGGGGGCAATTAACGGCGTGATGCTGGAACGAATGGCGACCGTGAGCGGTCTAATTCTACTGGTTGTCATTACTCAACCATTTCTTCTCAGTCGAATTGGCGACAATCCGGCAAAGTTTGTTTTCCCGGCCCTGGCCGCCATTGCAGTGATAGGAATTGCTGTTGTTATGCTGCTGGACCGCTTTCCGGAACGGTTTCAAAAATGGAAAATTGTTCGGGGTATTGGGCATCTGGCGGCTGACACGAAGCGCCTCTTCCTGTCACCGGTTCACGCTGTTGTTTCGGTCGGGCTGGGAGTGACGGGTAATATCTTGATCGCCGTCGGCACATTTTGTTTGGCCCTGTCACTGGGTGTTCAAGTCACCCTGCTGGATTGCATTGTGCTGATGCCGCCAGTCATTTTGATCACGACAATTCCGATTTCCATTGCCGGGTGGGGACTCCGCGAGGGCGCCATGGTTGCAGCCTTCGCTTTTGTCGGTGTTCCGGAAGGGGATGCCTTCGTACTTTCGGTCTTGTTTGGCCTCATGAATATTCTAATTGCATTGCCGGGCGGTGCGATATGGCTTCTAAGTGGTTACCGGCGCAAAGATATCGAAGCCGAGTTGCGTGAGAGTTCGTCAAACTAGCGCTTTCAATTAGCCAAGCGATGGCTAAGCTTGAAACAACAATTTCTATCCCTAATCGACTAGTAGAAAGAGGCAGTTATGAGAATCAGTTTTTCGTCCCCTGGATTGCCAAAGACAGGTGTGGTCGTTGTCGCCGCGCTCTCGGGTGGTAAGCTCCTTCCCACGGCGGAAAAGCTTGATAAAAGTACCGGCGGTTCGTTGACGAGGGCCATTAAGGCGAGCAGCTTCAAAGGCGATAAGGGAGAAGTTTTGTCGATTTTGGCACCCGGCGGCTCCCGCCTGGACAACGTGATGATGGTGGGACTCGGAAAACCGGATGGCCTGACAGACTTAGATTTGCAGAAACTGGGTGGGTCTATTTACGCGGCACAGTGTAGGGCGAAAAAAGGCGCCGTATCGGTTGCCGTGGATGCGCTGGCAGACTCTGGTTTCAGCGCAGCAGAATTAGCGGCGCAGATTGCCTACGGAGCTCGATTGAGGTCTTACCGATTCGATAAGTACCGGACCAAACTGAAAGCGTCCGAGAGACCAAGCATCAAGACTTTGACGTTGCACTGCAACGGGGCAGCGAATGCGAAAAAAATCTTTGCGCCACTAAGCAAGATTGCCGAGGGTGTTTTCTTCACCCGCGATCTCGTTTCCGAACCGGCTAATGTTCTTTATCCGGACACGCTCGCGAAGCAAGCTAAAACGCTGGAAAAACTTGGTATCAAGGTTGAAGTTCTTGGCGAGGCGCAGATGCGCCGCCTCGGTATGGGTGCGTTATTGGGTGTCGGACAAGGCAGCGTCCGGGAATCCAAAATGGTGGTCATGCAGTGGAATGGCGCCGGCAAATCCAACTCTCGCGGCAAGGGCCGGTCAAAGGCCGATGCGCCGGTTGCCTTCATCGGTAAGGGAGTCACCTTTGACACCGGCGGTATTTCCATAAAGCCCGCTGCGGGTATGGAAGATATGAAATGGGACATGGGTGGCTCCAGCGTCGTTATCGGCTTGATGAAGGCCTTGGCCGGACGCAAGGCCAAGGTCAACGCGGTCGGCGTTGTGGGGCTGGTAGAGAACATGCCAGACGGCAATGCACAGCGGCCGGGCGATATCGTGACCTCCATGTCCGGGCAAACGGTCGAGGTGTTGAACACCGATGCCGAAGGCCGCTTGGTCCTTGCTGATGCCCTCTGGTACACGAAAGAGCGCTTCAAGCCGAAGTTCATGGTCAATTTGGCCACTCTGACGGGCGCCATTATTATCAGCCTTGGTGATCAGCACGCCGGTTTGTTTTCAAACGATGACACGCTGTCCGAAAGACTGACCAAATCCGGCCAGGCCGTGGACGAATTGATCTGGCGCATGCCCTTGTCGGCTGAGTACGACAAGCTCTTAAACTCTGATGCGGCGGATATGAAAAATATCGGCGGTCGTGGCGCGGGGAGTATCACAGCGGCCCAGTTTCTTCAGCGCTTCGTCGACAAAACACCCTGGGCGCATTTGGATATCGCCGGGGTCACCTGGTCCAAAAAAGATGCGCCTACCGTTCCCAAAGGCGGGACGGCGTTCGGTGTCCGTCTGCTGGACCGATTGGTGTCGGACTATTACGAAAGGAAATAGTACGTCAATTTACTGAATGGCGAAGGTCACTGTGACCTGCGCTGTAAAGTGTTGTTCACCGGGCGCCAGTGGTAGGCTTTCCGCAGCGGCGCTCCTGGCGAGCATCGGACGGAACGGCACAATCGCGCCACCTTCGTTAATTTGTATGACCTTGCCGACGACGATGCCTGCTTCTTTGGCGTAAATTCCGGCCCGGCGTTTTGCATCTTGCATGGCCTTTACCCGGGCGGCATCAATTAGACGGTCCCGGTCTTTTGTGCTGAACCGGACGCCACCCAGGACATTGGAGCCGGCGCGGATCAAAGCGCCCAGCACATTCCCGACATTGGATAGGTCTTCGACGATCACACTAAGCTGGTTGCGGGCTTCAAATGCCACGATCTCTCTTGTTGGGGGTGCCGGTTGTTGTCCCGGCCCGAGTGGTTGAGGAGGCCGTTGGCCATAGACGGGATGGACGCTAAAGGCGCTTGTTTGCCGATGGCGTTCAGGGATGCCAAAGCGGGTCAGTGTCTCAAACAGCTTTGCCATATGTTGATTGTTGTCGCTGATGGCCCCGGATGCAGTACCGGCCCGGGTTACAACGCCCGTAACGATTGTTGCCTGGTCCGGTGTTGCGGTCACCGATCCTGTTCCCTGGACTGTAATTGTCCTGGGAAGCGTATCTTCCGCAGCTTCGGCTTCCCAAGTTGTGAATTGGAGAAAAAAGGCGGTAACGACGATGGCTATCACGCGATTCATATCTGAACTTTCGTAAACGTTTTTCCAAGGGTCAATGCAGGTTATAAGTAATACTCTAAAATGTGTCGGAACAATGACTGAGATCGCCTTTTATCACTTGCAAAAATCGCCGTTGGAAGCCGTGCTGCCGATTTTGTTGCAAAAGACACTGGATACGGGGAAGAGGGCGGTTGTGCTTGCTGGTTCCGAGGATCGGCTTGAGGCGTTGAACGCTGTACTGTGGACCACGCCACCTGACGGTTGGTTGCCTCATGGAAGTGTGAAGGACGGGCACGATAAGGATCAGCCCATTTGGCTGACCATCAATCTCGAAAATCCAAATGGGGCGACTTTTCTGTTTCTAACCGATGGGGTGAGTATCGACGATTTTGACGACTATGAGCGGGCGTTTGATTTGTTTGACGGGAATGATCAGGAGTCGCTTCAAGCCGCCCGTGAACGCTGGAAATCGCTAAAGGACAGCGGTCATAAACTCACCTATTGGCAACAAAACGACGCCGGAAAGTGGGAGGAAAAGGGCTAAATCGAAAAGTGCGCGATCTGCTCCCCTAACCTTACCTCGGTTGCCCGTCCTCGAACTTGCGCTCCATGATCTCGCCGAGCTTTGAATAGAAAAACCCGTTGAGCCGCCCGATCGGATCCAGTTTCTGCATGTCGATATAGCCGTCCGTCATACAAGAGGGATCCACGTGGAAGTGAACGACCTCGCCGACCAATAGCGGGTGCTTTTTGGGGCCGAATTCGATCACATCTTCGACCTTGCATTCGAAATGGATGGGCACCTCGGCGACCCGTGGCGGTTTGACTTTGACCGAGGCCAGGGGCGTCAACCCGGTGTCGTCAAATTCACTTTCGTCCTCGGGGATAGCGTTGGCGCTGTCGACCATTTGCTCCCAGACCGGCGCCGTCACGATGTTGAACACGAACTCGCCGGTCGCTTTGGCGTTCTTCAGCGTGTGCTTCTCTGTCCCATCCGGGTTGCGGGCGATGGTCAAAGAGATCATCGGCGGCGCGACACAGACAACGGTGAAAAAACTGAACGGCGCCAAGTTTGTCACACCCTCCGGGCTGATCGTCGAGGCCCAGCCAATGGGCCGAGGGACTACCGCACCCGTGAGCAGGCGGTAGACCGCGCGCCGTTCAATCTCGTTGGGATCGAATTCCAGATACTCAGACATGTTGTTCTCCCTGTCGGCTACTCCGCCGCCCGCGCGGTCTCATTGAGGCCTGGCATTTCAAAATTCAGCGCATTTAGATCGGCAATAAGTCCCGATTTCTGTTCCGACGTAAGTTTCGTGAGGGGCGGCCGGACCGCTTCCCACACCGGATCGTCGACATAGTGGGCGACGCACTGTTTCAACGCCGGGATCATCGGATATTTCTGGAAAGTCTCCCGGACCTCATCCAGGCCGGCTTGCAAATCGTCGGCGTTATCGTCCTGCCAGTTTGCAAAGAGGTTGTGGATGGCCGCCGGATTGACATTCGCCGTGGCGGAGATGCAGCCCGCGCCGCCATTGCGCATATTGTCGAGTAGGAACGTCTCCGCGCCGGCAAACACGCGGAAATCGTCCCACTGCCGGTCGAGCATGGCCTTGGTGTTGTTCCAGTCGCCGGAACTGTCCTTGATCCCGACAACGGTTTCCGGATAAGTGGTGACCAATCGTTCAATGAGGTTGAGCGAAATGGGTACATTGGAGACCGGTGGGATGTGATAAAGATAAATCCGAAGATTCGAGTCCCCCACCTTCTGTGCGATTTCGGAAAAGTTCGCATATAGCCCATCGTCGCTGACGCCCTTGTAGTAGAACGGCGGTAGCATCAAGGCGCCGCCGCATCCACGCTTAACCGCATGAGCGGTCAGTTTGACCGAGTCGGAAAGCGCGCAGCAGCCGGTACCTGGCATCATCCGCTTTGGATCAATGCCGTTGTCGATCAAATAGTCGATGAGATCAATTTTTTCCTCAGTCGAGAGGGAATTGGCTTCGCTATTTGTGCCGAAGACCGCCAGGCCGACATTTTGCGACAACATCCACTTGCACTGATTGAGCAGCCGTTGTGGATCGGGATTGAGATCCTTGTCGAAGGGGGTGATGACCGGGGTGAGAACTCCGGAAAATCGCTCGGGCGCTGCCATGATTGCCTCCTCGGCCAATATCTATTTGAGGTCACCTAACGACTTGCGGCAGGCGAAAACAAGGGAAACTTAGTGTGATGGGGCACAAATATGACCGAGACATCTATCCGCTTGCGGCGGCGTCGATTTGAGGAGATGCTTGGTGGAATAGGAATTCTCGAAAAGGATAACCAATGGATCTGGGACTTAAAGGAAAATGGGCGCTGATCACCGGTGGCTCGAGGGGGATCGGTCTGGCCATCGCCAAAGTCTTGTCGGCGGAAGGCTGTAATCTGCATCTTGCTGCCCGTACGGAGGCCGACCTTGAATCAGTCCGTGACGATATCAAATCTGCGCACGGCGTTGAGGTTAAAATTCATGCACGAAATCTTGCGCAGCCGCAGGATTTACAGGCGCTGGCGTCGGCTTGTCTGGATGTTGATATCCTCATCAACAATGCCGGGGCGATTCCCCAAGGGACGTTGGAGAAATTGGATGATGCGACCTTACGGGAGTCTTGGGAGCTCAAACTCTTCGGCTTCATCAATCTGACCCGCGAGATTTACCCGGCCATGAAGAAGAGGGGTTCCGGTGTCATCGTGAACGTGATCGGCGGGGCCGCCGAGAACCCGACATCCGGATATATTGCCGGCGCCATGGCAAATACTGCGTTGGCCAACTTCTCAAAGGCGCTCGGTAAGGAGAGCACATTCTATGGTGTTCGGGTGGTTGGTGTGCACCCGGCTATGACTCGTACAGAGCGGATGGACACCATTCATCGGAGCTTGGCTGAACAAACCCTCGGCGATCCGGAGCGCTGGAAAGAGGTGATTCCGAAGATGCCGTTCGAGAGGCCAACAGAGCCGGAGGAGGTCGCCAACTTGGTGGCGTTCATGGCGTCCGAGAAAGCGTCTTATACTTCGGGGGTGGTTTACAGCGTGTCGGGCGGGGTCTGAACCAATACGGATCAGAGGCAATAGCGCAGGATATCGCTGATGCTGATGATGCCGGCGATCTGGTTGTATTCCATAACTGGGACATGCCGGACATTCTTTTCCTTCATGGTTTCCAACACATCCTCTAGATCGGTCTCCGGTGTCCAGGGCGTCACATCTTTTGTCATAATATCGGCCACGGTAAGCGCACTCATGTCTCGCTCATCGTGACCAATGGCCTCGGCGATGGCGCGCTCCGGCACCATACCGGCAAGATTGCGGTTCTCATCCAGGACCACCAGTACACCAACTTTCATAAACGTCATGATTTTGGCGCAGTCGGGAACGCTGGCGTCCAGAGCGACTGTCGAGATGGATTTGCTCTTGTCCTTGATTACTTCGCTCACAAGGATGCCCCGGGAGGCCTTCTTGCGTCCGCCTGATTTCTGACTTGTAAAGAAAGCCATATACCTCACTCCGATGGCGCGTTACCCGCTGATGAATGTATATATTTGAGAACTAGAAAATTTCAATTCACCATGAATCTTAAATGCATTGATTTAGCAAGACCTGCTTATAGTTTGTCTCAGCTAGCCGCAGACAATTTTTCCAATTCTTCTTCAGCGGCTAGCCACTCCTCTTCGGCGGTTTCCAGTTGGCGACGCAACGCACCCAGCTCCTTTTGAAGGCCAGCTAGATCGGTTGAGTCGTTTTCGTATAGTTTAGGGTCGGCAAGCTTTGCCTCAATTTTTTCGATATTTTCAGAAAATTTCTGAACTGCGGCTTCCGCAGCCTTGGCGCGCTTTCTAACCGGGGCGAGCTCTTTTCGTACGGCGGCGCGTTGCCTTCGCAGCTCCTTTTTGTTGTCCGCCAGGCCCTCGGATTTTGACGGCTCGCTGGGACGCTTGGCTTTCCGGGATTCTAGCAGCCTTTTCTCATAATCGTCCAAATCCCCGTCAAAAGAGTTGCATGTGCCATTTTCGACGATCCATAACCTGTCCGCCACGAGGCCAATGAGATGGGGGTCGTGGCTGACCAATACGACTGCGCCTTCATAATCGCTCAACGCCTCGACCAACGACTCCCTCGAATCGACGTCAAGATGGTTGGTGGGTTCGTCCAGCAGTAGGATGTGTGGCTTTTCTGTGCTCATAAGGGCAAATAAGAGGCGGGTTTTCTCTCCACCGGACAGGCTTTCGACCTTTGTATCCGCACGTGCCTGCGGAAAGCCAAACCGTCCCAGATGGGCCCGTAAACGAGCCTCGGGCTCCATCGGATAGCGCTCGTTGAGATGCTCGTAGGCAGATGCGTTGGTGTTGAGCTCATCTGTCTGATGCTGGGCGAAGTAGCCGATCTGAAGCTTCTTGGATTTAATCAGTTTGCCGCGTGTTGGGACCAAGCGATTGGACAATAGTTTAATCATGGTCGATTTACCGTTGCCGTTGGCACCGAGAAGGGCAATGCGGTCATCCATATCGATTCGTAAATCAAGATTGTCGAGCACTGGCTTGCCCGGCTCATATCCGACCGCGATATTGTCCAAGGCGATAAGGGGGGGAGACAGGGGATCGGGTTTGGGAAACTCGAAAGACACCGTATGCTCTTCAACAACGCTGGCGATAGGTTCCATCCTTTCCAGCATTTTGAGCCGGCTTTGCGCCTGCCGGGCCTTGGTCGCTTTGTATCGAAAGCGATCCACAAAGGACTGGATTCGCTTGCGCTCCTTTTGTTGGCGGGATCGCAACTTATCCTGTTGCTCCAATCTCTCCCGGCGGGTCCGTTCAAAGGTGTCGTAACCACCGGTATAAAGCGTCAAACGCCGATCATTGAGGTGGATAATTTCTTTTACAGCACGATTTAAAAGGGTGCGCTCATGGCTGATAATGACGAGCGTACCTGACCAGCGGGACAGGTAGTTCTCGAGCCACATGACGGTTTCGAGATCAAGGTGGTTGGTGGGCTCGTCCAAAAGTAGGATATCCGGTTCTAGAAAAAGGGTTGAGGCGAGGGCAACCCGCATCCGCCAGCCGCCTGAATAGGAGCTACAGGGCCGGAGTTGAGCCTTCTCGTCGAATCCCAATCCGTTTAGAATGGAAGAAGCCCGGGCAGGCGCCGTGTGCGCATCAATATCCGCCAACCGGGTATGAATTTCCGCAATGCGGTTAGGGTCAGTTTCTGTTTCCGCGTTGGCTAGTAGAGTTGTGCGCTCCACATCGCTTGCCAGAACGGTCTCTAGTAGCGATTCCGGACCATCAGGGGCGTCCTGGAGGACGGTTCCAAGCGTTTGCCGGCCGAATATATCAATGACGCCTGAATCCGGTGCAATCTCACCCAGAATTAGCCGAAACAACGTTGACTTACCTGCGCCATTCCGTCCCACAAGCCCGACCTTGTGTCCTTTGGGAATCGAGACGCTTGCGGCGTCAAATAGCACCCGCTCACCAATCCTGTACGTTAGGTCTTTAATATGCAGCATGGGCGAGGGTCATATCATGGAGAATTGGCGTGTCAAAGCGCGCTTTCTCCGAAGATTTATTGGAAAGTATTGGTTGCGCGGATAAGCCGATACCGGTATAAGGCGCCCGTTTTCCGGCCAAGGGCCGAAGATATATTGGGTTGTTCAAGACCCGCTCATTGTATCCCATCAACAACGAAAGAGGTTCGAGGCCATGGCCATCGAACGGACATTGTCCATAATCAAACCTGACGCGACTCGTCGAAATCTTACCGGTCAGATAAATGCTCGCTTCGAAGAATCCGGTCTTCGAATTGTCGCGCAGCGTCGCGTCAAATTGACGTTGGAACAGGCGCAAGGCTTTTACGCCGTGCACAAGGAACGAGCTTTTTTTGACGATCTTTGCGAATTCATGATTTCAGGTCCCGTTGTGGTCCAGGTTTTGGAAGGCGAGGACGCCATTAACCGAAATCGGGAGATCATGGGTGCGACCAACCCCGCCAACGCTGATGAGGGGACAATCCGCAAGGACTTTGCCGAAAGCATTGAAGCGAATTCCGTACACGGTTCGGATGCGCCCGAGACCGCAGCAACAGAAATCAGCTACTTTTTCAGAGAACTTGATATCGTCGGTTAAATTTCACGCGGACGGATTTATCAAAGAGGCGCCGGGTATCCCGGCGTCTTTTATTTTGACGGTATTGTCAACAACCTCCACGCGGCCCTCGGCAATCATCTTTACGGCCAAGGGATAGATTTTGTGTTCCTCGGAAAGAACCCTGTCCGCCAATGTGTCGGGTGTATCATCTGACAGAATTGGTACAGCCGCCTGAACAATGATCGGCCCAGCGTCCATTTCGGCCCTTACAAAATGAACTGTGCATCCGCCAAATCTTACACCGGCTTCAAGAGCCCGTTCGTGGGTATGCAATCCTTTGAATGAGGGTAGGAGCGAAGGGTGAATGTTGATCAGCCGATCCGTCCATCTGTTCACGAAGCCGCCGGTCAGCAGCCTCATAAAGCCGGCGAGGCAGACCAACTCTATTCCATAAGACACTAGCTCTTCGTCAAGAGCATCTTCGAACGGCTCGCGTCCATCGAAATCTTTGTGGTTTATGACGGTGGTGGGAATGCCGGCGGCGGCGGCTCTATCCAAGCCCTGCACTTCGGGCACGTTGGAAATGACAATCCCTATTTCTGCGCCCAATAAGCCATTGGTCTGCGCATCAATTAATGACTGAAGATTACTGCCACGGCCGGATATGAGAACGCCGATTTTCAATGGAAGGCCTCCTCGATATCCTGAATGACGACCTGTCTGTCCTTGGTTGTGCCCGCGGTGATTTCGCCGATTGGTATTGCTGTTTCACCGTTCGCCGTCAGGCACTTAATTACTTCAGCAGCTTTGTCTGGCGACGCGATGGCAATCATGCCGACACCGCAATTGAAGGTCCTCATCATCTCAGACGGCGCGACGTTTCCGGCTTTGGCCAGCCATTTGAAGACCGGCGGCACATCCCAACTTTTTGCGTAGAAGGTCGCGCCGCTTCCATCCGGTAGTACCCGCGGGACATTTTCGATCAAACCGCCTCCAGTGATGTGGGCCAAAGCCTTCACGCCCCCCGTTTTAATCGCGGCAAGACAACTTTTTACGTAAATGCGCGTGGGCGCCAGAAGAGCCTCGCCAAGGGGGTGGTCTTTTGCGAATGGGGCAGGGCTATCGTACGGAAGATCTTCCAGTTCGACGATCTTTCGCACCAACGAATATCCGTTTGAGTGGAGCCCATTTGAGGCCAGGCCGATAACGACATCATTTGGCTCAATGTCGGCTCTCGGCAACAACGCTGTTCGCTCCACCGCTCCGACAGAAAATCCCGCCAGGTCATAGTCGCCCGGCCCATACATACCCGGCATCTCCGCTGTTTCGCCTCCGATGAGCGCGCATCCCGCCTGTCGGCAGCCTTCAGCAATACCACTGACAACCTGGGCCGCTGCACCTTTTTCCAGTTTTCCAGTTGCGAAGTAATCCAGAAAGAACAATGGTTCTGCGCCTTGGACGACCAGATCATTCACGCACATGGCCACGAGGTCTATACCGACTGTGTCGTGAACGCCGGCTGCATGCGCAATCATTAGCTTTGTGCCGACCCCATCTGTCGCGGCAATCAGCATGGGGTCCTCGTATCCCAGCGGTTTGAGATCAAAAAGCCCGCCGAAACCACCGAGACCGGAAACGACTCCGGGCCGATCGGTTGATGCGGCTAGCGGCTTGATGGCATCGACCAGTGAATCGCCTTCATCGATATCGACGCCCGCATCTTTGTAAGATAGCCCCCTGTTCGACTTATTTTGTTCGCTGGAAATTGCTGTTACCCCCTATTGATCATGATAGAGTACGGCCCAATTCGAGGGTGGAAACATACTTTATCCGAGGCGGTTTGCAATGTCGCTTGGTATCATGGGTGTGCCGCGCACCACTAGGCCTGATTTGTTGCGAAGAGGGGTTCTCTTGCTCTTCTTCGCTTTTGGTATGGCCATATTTGTGGCGAATGGACGCGCCCAGTCGACGAACGCCTTCGTTATTTCGGATGTGCATGTTGATGTGACGGGCGCGACCGCCGCCGATGCACGTAAACAGGCGATCTCTCAGGGTGAGCGGCGCGCCTTCGAGAGACTCTTGACCCGGCTTACGCTGTCCTACGACAGATCTAAATTACCTCAAGTGAATCAAGAGGATATCTCTGAATACATCCGAGATTTTTCCGTCTCAAACGCAAAGAACTCGACGGTCCGGTACCTGGCTGATTTGTCATTCCGCTTTAAACCGAGCGAGGTAAGGGCACTTCTAAGGGATCTAGGGATTGAATTTGCAGAGACGGTCAGCAAGCCCGTGCTGCTTTTGCCTGTGTATGAGGTGGCCGGTGCGGTCTCTCTTTGGGACGACCCAAACCCGTGGCGCAAGCTCTGGTCGGGGAAGTCCACATCGGATGGGCTGGTGCCAATTGTCTTGGCTCGAGGAGATTTGCAAGACCTAAGAACGATAGCAGGTGAACAAGCGATTCGGGGAGACAAACAACGTCTGACGGCAATCGGTAGGCGCTACAATGTGACCACAGTTCTCGTGGCCCATGCCAAAGCCGTAACGGTCAAAGGAGGACGTTTAGGCTTGCAAGTGAATGTGGTCTCATATGGGGCCGATCAACGGGAACAGTATATCGAATTAGATATCGCGCCGGAAGGCGGGGACCTGACGGCGCTTCTCGGAAAAGCTGTGGAGGAAACGGCTTCCGCGATCGAAGACCGTTGGAAGGAGGCAAATCTTCTGCGCTTTGAACGAAGTTCTGTATTGGCAGCTACCCTTGCGTTGCGAGCGCTCACTGATTGGGTTGAAGCGAGGCGTCGGTTGAAAAAAATTGCGGTCATAGAACACGTTGATCTGGTTCTTATTTCGCGCAACGAGGCTCGACTGAACATTTTTTACTTGGGCGATCCTGACCAGTTGGCCCTTGCGATGGCACAAACCGATATTAAGCTGACTGAAAATGAAGGGAGCTGGAGTATGCAGCTTTTAAAGTTGCGTAATTCTGGCAAAACGAAAGCTGGCCGCTAGGTTTATTGATCCATGAGTAAGGATGATATTCGACTAAACATTCCCAATTTGATCAGTTTAGCCCGTCTGTTTTCGGTGCCGATAACAGTATGGCTGCTCATCCATGCTTACTATCAGGCGGCATTTTGGATTTTGGTACTTGCCTGTCTCAGTGATGCCGCCGATGGATTCATCGCCAAACATTTTAACCTGCAGACCGAACTTGGCGGTTATCTTGACCCCATTGCTGACAAAGCCCTGCTGGTCAGTGTCTTTGTTACACTGGCCTTGAACGGTCAAATTTTCACTTGGCTGGCGATTCTTGTCGTATTTCGGGACGCCTTGATTGTCCTTGGTGTGATCCTCTATCAGTTTCTCTATCAAAGAATCTCTATGCGTCCTCTCCAAAGCAGCAAGGTCAATACAACAGCCCAATTCGCCTTATCTGCACTAGTAATGGCCCTGGCAGCATTTGAGTATTCGGCGCCTCAAACAATATTTTGGCTCAGTCTAGTCGTTGCTGGGACGACAATTTGGTCCGGTGCTTCTTATGTCGTAGCGTGGGGACGCAGTGTCTCCGCCACGGAGCCGGGTGAATGACCAGCGACCGAAAAAAATTTATATGGGTGCTGATTTTTGTCGCAGCGTTTGCCATTATTTTTTCGGTCAGGGATGTGTTGCTTCCGTTCGTTGCGGGCATTGCCGTCGCCTATTTTTTAGATCCGGTGGCTGACTGGCTGGAAGCACGAAAATTTTCCCGAACTCTGGCAACGCTGACGATCACGGCGTTGTTTTTTGCTGTCGTCGTTCTCCTGCTAATCCTGATTGTGCCGTTGCTCCAGGGACAGATTATTGGGTTTATCGGTAAGGTTCCTGAGATCGCGAACAGTGTCGGGGAGTGGCTGGCTCCTATGCAGGAAAGATTGCGGGAGCAAATGACCGCGGAGCAGATGTCCGACCTGAAAAATGCGACGAAGTCTTTTGCCGGGGATGCGGTTAAATGGATAGTCGGCATTGTCCGCGATTTGTTCCGAGGGGGCGCGGCCGTGTTCAATGCCCTGTCTTTAATGTTGATTACGCCTGTGGTCAGTTTTTACCTGATCCGGGACTATGACTTGATCGTGGCTAAGGTAGATTCCTGGATGCCCCGTGACCATGTTGACGAAATTCGGCAAGTGGTGAGCGAGATTGATCGTAAGATTGCCGGATTCGTTAGGGGGCAAGGAATGGTCTGTTTGAGCCTGTCCGCTATCTACGGAATTGGATTGACCGTCATCGGCCTGGATTTCGGCCTGCTATTGGGCATCGCAACTGGATTAGCGTCTTTTATACCGTACTTTGGCATGTTGATCGGCATGGTGACGTCTGTAGCGGTCGCTGTATTTCAATATGGCGAAATTGTACCGGTTGTTTTGGTCCTCGTCGTATTTGGAATAGGGCAGTTGGTCGAGTCTTTTTACCTAACGCCTAAACTGGTTGGCGGGCAAATCGGTTTGCATGCTGTTTGGGTTATCTTTGCGCTGATGGCCGGTGGTTCACTTTTTGGATTTACGGGAGTCCTATTGGCGGTGCCTGTGGCCGCTACCGTGGGGGTTTTGGTTCGTCACTTCATGGATAAGTATCTTGCGAGCCCCCTCTACGAGGGCGCCGGCGGAAACTCAACGTCCCTCGACGAGAACTAGATATAATTAAGGTGAACAGTTCCAAGCAAATTCCGTTCGAGTTTGAGCATAGACCCGCGCTGGGCGGAGACGACTTTTTCGTCGCCCCATCCAATCGGGCCGTCGTCCAATGGATCGACGAGTGGCCGAATTGGCCTTCGCCGGCATTGATAATTTTTGGCCCTTCTGGGGCAGGGAAGTCTCATTTAGCGAACGTTTTTGCGGAAAGAACCGGCGCAAAATTTATAGACCAAACTGAGTTCTCGACGGAGACGGTTCCCAACCTGCTGAACGAAAGCAAATGTTTCGTCGCTGATGACATGCCGACCGGATACGAAGAAGAAGCCCTCTTGCATCTCTATAACAGTTTGAAGGATGTAGGGGGGCATTTGCTTGTCACCGGAAAAGTTCCGCCAGCGAATTGGTCCATTAATCTTATGGATTTGGCTTCCAGACTGAAGGCGGCAAGTATCGTCGAGATTGGCCAGCCGGAGGATGACCTTATCCAATCTATCTTGGTTAAGTTGTTTTCTGACCGCCAACTTCTAATCAGCAGGGACGTTGTGACTTACATTTTGCCGAGGGTGGAAAGGTCAATTGCTGCGGTTCGGCATTTGGTCGAGGTTTTGGACAAAGCCGCACTTTCCCAAAGCCGCAACATTACTCTGCCGTTGGTGCGCGAGGTCATGTCGGCGCTAACAGAAAATAATAGCTAGCTCTCACTATTCGCCATCGTGTTTCCCGTTTGTGTTCCGGCTGGCAATTTCAGGATAGGGAAGAAGCGTTGCACGATCCCAGACGGCGATAATTTTGCTGCGAAAATCTTGTGTAAAATCTGGTTTAGAAGAACCTTCAAGTTTTTCATAGTAGGCGATAATTTTGAGCCGAGGATTAGCTGCGAGCTGCCGGCGAATTTCGCCATCGCCACTTTCGGCGACTGGTGTGGTCAATTTGCCGAGGTAGTTAAACTGCCCATGGTACTTGCCATAGTTTGCGACGAGATAGCCTGTTTTCTGATAGTCGGCAATTCGTCCGGCCAGCGGTTTCAAATTGTAGGCTTGTTCGAGAGCGGGTTTTGCCCCGACGTGAACGCCAATGACAATCACTGTGCCGAGGACACACGTCGTACCAATCCTAGAAACGATGGACGTGGGGGGGCGCCAGACACAATACGCCGCTATAAGAATAATCGGCAGTCCCCAAATCCGCACATCACCGCCGTCCCAATACGTCAAGCCTAGTTGCTCTCCAAGTTCGGGTAGGACCAGCATGGCAATTCCCAGCATGCATGCGAGCGTGGCAGCTGGAATGATATCCCAGCGTGCGGCGACGCAGCGGAATTCAGATAGGTGTCCGATCGCAAACGCACATCCGAGGGCTAGGGCAGGAAATATTGGCAGGAGATAATGGGGTTGTTTACCGCTGAATGACGAGAGAATGACAAATGCGGTTCCGGCCCATATGGTCAAAAGTAGCAGTCCGAAGTCTGCTTTTAAGGCGGCAATGAAATTTCTTCTGTTTTTAAAGCCGAACCAAATCTGACTTAAAAGCGTCGGCCAAATGAGCCACGGAAGAATCAAGACGGGTAGGATTGCGGCAAACCACCAAAACGGCCGGCTATGTGCAAAGGAATCAACGATGCGTCCGGCCGACTGTCCCCAAAAGATGGCGTTCCGGTATTCGTCTCCGCCGGTCATTCCTGCCGGGATTGCCCAGGCGAGCGCCATTAACACCCCGCCGATCAGTGATAGGCAGAATCCTATGTACCATTTTAGCCAGGTCTTCTCGGTATTCGTCCAAAGTGGGGCCAAAAGGGCAGCTGGCGCCATAAAAACCAAAATAACCGGGCCTTTGCTCAAGACGCCCATGCCGATGGCAAAGGCAAAAATGACCCAACCTCTAAAAATTTTTCCCTCACGGGCATCCAAGAGTCCGTGGATTCCGACCAATGTCCAAAGGCATACCAATAGGTCGAACATGGTCAGCGTGGTGTAGGTGGCCCAATAGAGACTGCCCAACAACAATAACGGAGCGACAATTTGGGCATTGCTTTCCGGCCAGAGTCGTCGGCCCAATCTGGACGTTAAGAACAAACAGCCTAATCCGAATGTCGGCGCCATCAGGCGAGGCCACCAGTCTACGACTCCAAATACTTTCCAACCAATCAGCATTGACCAAAAGAGAAGGGGCGGTTTGTGACTATAGGCTTCGCCGTTGAGATGTGGGACGAGCCAATCTTGTCTTATCCACATTTCCCAGGCGACGCTAAAATAGCGCGTTTCGTCCATAGGCAGCAGCGGACGCAGAAAAACGGCGCTCAATACCAGGGCAGCCCAAAGTAAGCTCCACAACAGGCTGGAAGAATTTTTTGATTGGATCATTCGGTCTCAGATATGCGGTTGATAAACTCAGTTCGCTATACCAGCGAATAACTTAACAGGCCATCACCGTATCTTCATCTCTTGCTAAAACCGTCCACGTAGCGAAGTAGGCCGAGTTCCCGGAGCAACCCCAATTTATGGATGACAGCGTGTGGGGAAATTTAAAGAGACGGAACCGCTAAACTCTCTCCATCATTCACAGCCAGCTGAAAGATATTTAGGACGAATGAAATCAATCAGACGACAGTTCTCGGGACTGACATCAACCCACATGTCTGCTTTGCTATCAAATATCCCCAACGCGCCAGTTGGGTACTTTTGCTCAATCAGTTTGTTGGCCTGATCGTTACCGTATTGGCCTAGCATCAAAGCCGCCTCGGCAACGCCTGGTGCATGGGTGATCAACATTAGCGAATCACTCTCATCAGACGCACCGTGTACTATATTCAATATGGTTGTTGCATTCGCCAAATACAGCTCTTCGGTAAACTGACAGGCAATTTCCCTCTCAATTCCCGATAAAAGGATAGAGCATGTTTCTCGGGTGCGTTCAGACGTGGAGCAGACAATAAGGTTGGGCACGAGATCGTTGTTTCGCATGAATTGGCCAATCTCCAGCGCATTTTTCCGGCCGCGCTCATTCAGTGGCCGTTCATGATCTTCCTGACCCAATTGATTCCAACTCGACTTGGCGTGTCGCAGCAGGTAGAGGCGTTTCATATTAGTGAGAGCCTTTGACGGTAGTCCCCACCGATTTGCATGGGGAATTGTGGTGTGGGCATGATTTCGAGTAATTTAAGGCCTGCATGGATACGACACCAACTCAATTAGAAGAACGCGCGGTAAGCCTAAATTCACCCAAGAGATTCCTCAACCGGGAGCTTTCGTGGCTTGAATTTAATTTTAGGGTGTTGGAAGAAGCGGAAAATCCGTCTCACCCTTTGTTAGAGCGATTAAAGTTCCTCTCGATATCGGCGTCGAACTTGGACGAGTTCTATATGGTCCGGGTCGCTGGGTTGAAAGGACAGGTGGAGGCAGGCGTTACAACTGACAGCGTTGACGGCCTGACGCCGGCTGAACAGCTTGAGGCGATTCGGATAAAAGCCGGAGAGCTGATGGACAAACAACAAACGCAATGGCTACAGATTAAGTCAGAACTAGCAGAAAACGGAATTGTCATTGCACAGCCCGACGAGCTATCGAAGTCAGAGAGGTCTTGGCTCAAAGATTACTTCGACGAACAGCTTTTTCCCGTACTGACGCCCATGGCGGTGGACCCCGCTCACCCGTTTCCATTTATTCCGAATAGAGGTTTTTCGCTGGTTTTGCGGCTTAGGCGCAACTCCGACGGCATGTACCTTAAGGCACTTTTGCCTCTGCCGAACATGATGGATCGATTTGTGAAATTCCCTGGCAGAAAATCGAAATTGATCGCTCTGGAAGACGTTATCCGGGCAAATGCTTCAGATATTTTTCCTGACTTCGATGTAGAGCATGCAGCTTGGTTTAGAATAATTCGGGATACTGAGCTGGCAATAGACGAAGAAGCCGAGGACCTAATGCGAACACTGGGTTCTGCACTAAAAAGACGCATTCACGGCTCAATCATCCGATTGTCTGCGGAAGCCGCCATTTCGGAGGAGCTGAAAGAACTCCTACTTGAACAGATTGAGGTGGATCAGCCGGATGTGGTCTATCACGGCGGACTACTAGGGCTGGCGGATACGATCGAACTCTACTCACTTGATCGGAGTGACCTAAAATTCAAGGCATTCAATGCGCGATATCCGGAACGTGTTAGAGAACTGGCGGGCGATTGCTTCGAAGCCATCCGCGCAAAGGATTTCGTCGTTCATCACCCTTATGAAAGCTTTGATGTTGTTGTGCAATTTATCCGCCAGGCGGCCCGTGACCCAAATGTGATTGCGGTTAAACAGACGCTTTATCGCACCAGCAATGACTCTCCGACAGTGGCGGCGCTTATTGAAGCGGCAGAAGCAGGAAAGTCAGTTACGGCAATGGTCGAGTTGAAGGCCCGTTTTGATGAAGAGGCAAATATTAAATGGGCCCGGGATTTAGAGCGAGCCGGCGCCAACGTGGTGTTCGGCTTCATCGACAAGAAAACACATGCAAAAATTAGTCTGGTTGTTCGCCGCGAGTCTGATCGTTTGAGGTCTTATGCGCATTTCGGTACCGGAAATTACCATCCGGATACGGCTAAGGTTTATACCGACTTGTCATTTTTTACCTGTGATCCGGTGTTGTGCCACGATGCTCATCAGGTTTTCAATTTCATGACCGGTTATACGGAGCCCAGCAAACTTAAGAAATTGGCGATTTCTCCTTTGACCTTACGCCGATCATTGGAAGAACTCATTCATGGTGAAATAGAACATGCCCGCGGGGGGAGGCCCGCAACAATTTGGGCCAAGATGAATTCCCTGGTGGATTCCAGGATTATTGATGCTCTTTATCGGGCGTCCCAAGCGGGCGTGCGGATTGAGTTGATCGTCCGTGGCATTTGTTGCTTACGCCCAGGAGTCCCAGGCCTTTCGGACAATATTAGGGTGAGGAGTATTGTTGGGCGATTTTTGGAGCACTCTAGGATCGTCGTTTTTGGAAACGGCAAGTCTGTTCCCAGTTCAGAGGCGAAGGTATTCATCTCTTCGGCAGATTGGATGCCCAGGAACCTGAATTGGCGCGTGGAACTAATGGTGCCGGTGGAAAACGCGACCGTGCACCAACAAGTACTAGAACAGATTATGGTCGCTAATTTGGCGGATACGGACCAAAGCTGGAAAATGTTGGGCGACGGAAGTTACACTCGCGTGGACACGTCCGATGAACAGTTCAGCGCGCACAATTATTTTATGACCAACCCCAGCCTCTCTGGACGGGGGCGTGCGCTTGACCAGCATCGTCCGACGATGCCGCGGCTGGCAAATGTCCCGCCTCAAGAACAAAGCTGACGCATAATTTATGACATCCCGCGCAACCCAACTCATTGATCAAACAGGTGGACAGGGCGTCGAAACCGGTTTTGGACATGGCCGTATCGGAATCGTGGATATTGGGTCCAACACGGTGCGATTGGTCGTTTTTGACGCTCCCGCTCGTTTGCCAATTCCCATATTCAACGAACGTGTGGCTTGCCGGTTGGGGAAGGGAATTGGTCAAACTGGAAAATTGAATCCAGATGGCGTCGAACAAGCGATGCAATGTCTAGCACGATTTTGCGGGCTGGCGCGGGAAATGGACGTGGAGCAGTTTAAGATGCTAGCGACCGCCGCGGTGCGAGAGGCTGCCGATGGCAAGAAGTTCGTCAAGCAGGTCGAACGGATCTGTGGTTTTAAAGTTCAGGTATTGTCGGGCGAAGCCGAGGCCCATATGGGAGCCTCTGGAATTTTGGGCGGATCTCCCAACGCAGATGGATTGTTTGGCGACATGGGTGGCGGCAGTTTGGATTTGGTGTCACTGGACAAAGGAGGCTATGGAAAGAGCGTTACGTTGCCCCTTGGCCACTTGAGGATTACGGAGGACGCGGGTGGAAGCCCGGACAAGGCCAGTAAGATAATTGAAAAGCACCTAAAGAAATTACCTTGGCTTGAAGCTACTAGTGGGCGGAATTTCTATGCGGTGGGTGGGACCTGGCGCGCGATCGCGCGTATCTATATTGATCAGATAGATTATCCATTGCGCGTGATCGACAATTTTACCATGAATGTGAAGGATGCTCTGGAGTTGACAAAAGTTATAGCCGGATTGTCCTCTAGTTCCCTGGAACAGATGTCAGGCGTCGCCAGAAGGCGAGCCGATACTCTGCCGTTGGCGGCATTGGTGATGAATAGGCTGCTGGAAATGGGTCAGCCTGAGCAGGTGGTTTTTTCAGGATATGGTCTAAGAGAGGGGCAGTTTTTTCAGATGCTCCCCGAAAACCTTAAGCAACAAGACCCCCTTATCAGCGCATGTGAAGGATTTGCAAAACGAAGCGGTCGTTTTTCTATTCATGGAGAAGAAATTTCAGAGTGGATATTACCTGTGTTTCCAGGGGTTGAAGATGACGATGCAAGACTCATTCGTGCGGCGGCACTGATGAGTGATATAGGCTGGACGGAGCATCCTGATTATCGGGCATTGCACTCTTTTATTCGTAGCTTGAGATTGCCCATCGCTGGCATCACCCATCGGGAGCGTATCTTACTCGCTCTCTCGATTTTCGTCCGATACAACGGCAAGCGGCGTCAGTACGAAGTTCGGCAAGTTCGAAAATTATTGCAGGAAGATGATGATCATATGGCCATTGTTCTTGGGCTTGCGCTTCGTTTGTCCCATACGATCTCGGGTGGCGTGCCTGGTTTGCTGCCTCGAACCAAGCTTGTCCTGAAAGGCAATAAACTCACCTTAAACCTGGGTGAAGACCGCAAGCTATTTATGGGCATTGCGGTCGAGAGATTGATGAATGACTTGTCGGGTGCGCTTCAGGTCGAACCCGTGGTGCTCTAGGCTCCGGACCTCGTCAGTCTTCGACGAACTCTACGACTTCGACCGATTGGTCGTGGACGACGAGCGCAAGATTTCCTGCCCGAAGGCTCAAGGCGTCATTCCCGAACACTTCCCGGCGCCAGCCTTGCAAAGCATGTACCTCGGCCTTTTCACCGTAGGCAGAAATTTTTTCAAGATCATCCGACGTTGCAATTAATCTTTGTGCGACGTCGTGCTGTTCGCTCTTCATTTTCAACAGAACCCTCAGTAAATCAGTCACTGGTCCTATCCCTTTAGGAAGAGGTTTGTGCCGCAGAGGTCGAGGTAATTCCTTGTCGGGGATGGCTTGCCCGGCACTGATTGCTTTGAGCAACTTTTGCCCGGCGGGACCTTCCGCCATCCTCTGGCCCATTCCACGCGTGCGAGCTAGTTGTTCAACGGTCGATGGTGCGTGGTGGGCGATTTCCACAAGCGCTTCATCCCGTAAAATGCGGTTGCGTGGGATATCTTTGCTCTGAGCCTCTGTCTCTCGCCACGCGGCAATTTCTTTGAGGATGGCTAAAAAACGGGGCTTGGGCGCTCGGCTTTTCACCCTTTGCCAGGCGTCTTCAGGGTGGGTCGTATACTTGCCGGCATCAGTCAGCGTGGCTATTTCCTCTTCGAGCCAAGCGTGCCGGCCGTTGTTGCTAAGCATCTCATTCAGACTTTCGTATACATCGCGCAAATGAGTGACGTCCGAAAGGGCATACGATATCTGGCGGTCACTCAGGGGACGCTGGCCCCAATCGGTGAACCTGGATGATTTGTCGACGGTTTCGTTGGTTAACTTTCTTACCAAAGTCTCGTACCCGGCGGAATCGCCAAACCCGCAAACCATGGCCGCGACCTGGGTATCAAAAATCGGTTCCGGGAGCTTATTCATCATTCGGTAGAATATTTCCAAGTCTTGTCTGGCCGCGTGGAATACCTTCAACACGTTAGTGTCCGCCATTAGCTCCAACATCGGCGTTAGATCAATGCCGTCCGCCAGAACATCGACAGCTTTCGCTTCCTCTTGGTCCGCCAATTGGACGAGGCAGAGTTGCGGCCAATAGGTTTTCTCCCGCATGAACTCCGTATCCACCGTGATGTAAGGTGAATGTGCCAATTTTGTACAAAATGCAGAGAGGGATTCGGTGTCTGTGATGACGGGCATGGACGGCTTTCTATCGAATTGGGTCAAAATCTGAAAGTTGTGGGACTACGTATACAAACGTTCGTTGGTTCCGCAAGAAATTGCTTAACGCCTTTTTGCCTGTATCAGTGTAGAGATGACATAGGAAAACGGTCGATGATCAGAAAATGTAATATTGCAAAAACCTGCATATTCCATCGCCTGTCGCCATGCGTCTTCCTCTACAGCCCCTCCAAGCGACGTGTTAAACGCCAGCGGATCCTCCCTAACCTCCGGTGGCAGGTCGTTTTCCAGCACTAAGTCTCTTAAACGTAATTGTCCGCCAGGTTTCAAGATTCGAAATGCTTCGGCAAAGGCCTTCCTTTTGTCTGCCGCCAAGTTGAATGACGCGTTGCCGAAGACGGTATCCGCTAAGCCGTTCGGTAAGGGGAGGCGTTCGATATCACCGGTAATCACCTCGCAATCGAATTTTTTAGCGCTGCGGCTCATTATTGGCGCCAGATCGACGGAAATGACTCGTTTCCAAGCTAGGACATTTTTGGCGATATAGCTGTCGAAGCCAGCGCCGGAGCCGAGATCGACGGAGACGGATATCTCGTCTGGCTTTACTTGCTTCCAGAGGAAACCACATCCGGAATAGAGCGCTTGGAGTTTCGGGGGCACATGATCCAACCATTCGGCGGGATATCCCGCATCGATGGCGTTTTCATATGTTGTTTTGATGGCGCCATCCGCGGAGGCCAGACGATCATACCGTCGTCTGATCTGTTGTTTGAGTTGGACTTCCCACAATGTTGGTTTTGGCGTGTCCATCATTCGCTAAATAAAAAAAGGCCACCCATCTTATGGAATAGGCGGCCTTTAGCAATGTGTGATCAGCGTTTAGTGCGGCATATGATCCGGATTCCAGAACTGGCCGCTACGGATCATGCCGGCGATACGCTCACCATGCTCAATCCAGCTGTTCTCGTTGAACTCGGCTTGTTTTTCCGGATCAAAGTCGACGCGTTCGACCCGATTATTCCACTTGCCATCGCCCATGTATTCGACGACGGCGTAAGACGGGCGGGGGTCACCATCCCAGCTCATGCCAACGGCAGCAGCGCAAACGAGTTGCTGGAACTTGCCATCAGCGCGCGGGATATCCCGCACAGACGGGCCGTGAATGTGGCCATGGGCCATCACGTCGTAGTCATAGCCTTTGAGCTTGTCAGCGATTTCGTCATCGGTCAGACGGAACGGGAACGCGTCGCTATCGCCGATGTCGTACGGCGTACCATGGAACACGTGGAAATCGTGGCCAAGGTCAGGTGTGTAAGTCATGGAGAAAGGGCGCTTGTCTAGCCATTCCAAGAGGGCGTCGTCCATGCGCTCCCGGGTCATTTGCATCATCCGGAACATCCACTCCTGGTGCGGACTTTTCGGGGTTGCCGTTTCCCAGACTTTGCGGGTCACCCATAGGTCAACATTACCCACGATGACGTCAATCCAAGGGCGATCTTTCATCCGCTGTGCGATTTCAGCCGGTTCCGGGCCCAATCCGACCAAATCGCCAATCACGACGATCTTGTCAGGGTTCTCTTTCTCAACGGCGGCTTCAACGGCATCCAGCTGGGGAATTTGTCCGTGAATATCCGAATAGAGGCAAAACTTGAAACTCATGTCTCATTCCTTCCAAAAAAAATTTGGTAGTCTTCTCCCATGCGCAATCGCTTCGGACGCGCGTTTGTTCTTGCTGACTTCTATACCAAATCAAAGTTGACGGCGGCAATCGCTAATCCGGCAAGCATTTTCAGGTATGCGTGCTCATGTCGTCACGAGGGGATTTGCAAATAAATGGATTGCCCGTTAGTAAATTTCTCAACAGTGAACTACGGATGTGGATACCTAAAATGGAAAAAGACGAAATCGATTTAAAAGCGCAGGAGCTGATTAGAGAAGTCAGAGCCCGGACGTCGCCGCTCGATGCCAATGCCCTGGACCTTTTGTATAACGGCGCAAGATCATTTAACGGCTGGACTGACGAACCCGTCTCAGAAAAACAACTCCGTCAGATTTACGATTTAATGAAGCTTTGTCCCACCAGTGCAAACTGCTGCCCACTGCGGATCAAATTTATTTGCTCCGACGAAGCCAAGGATAAGATGGGGCCTCTTATTTTCGAGAGAAATCGCGCCAAGACCATGCAGGCCCCGGCGGTTGCGATATTTGGGATGGATCTGGCGTTTTATCAACATATGCCCTTTTTGGCCCCCCACCGTCCTGACGACGTTCCCAACCGCATGAAAGAGAACCCAAACCTCATTCAACCCTGGGCCGTTCGGAATGCGACATTGCAGGCCGGTTATTTTATTTTGGCGGTAAGGGCCATTGGTTTGGATGCCGGCCCCATGCAAGGTGTCGATGCGGCTGGACTGGACGAGGCCTTTTGGGGCGGCACTGATGTTAAGACCATGTTTATTTGTAGCGTCGGGCGCGGCAACGAAGAAACCGTGTTCAAGAAGCTCCCGCGATTTGAATTTGAAGAGGTTTGCGAAATCCTCTAGCTAGATCGGGCAAGAGGCCGAAGTCTCTTGTTTTCCACTCGAATTCGCGTTAAACGCGTCCCGCCTTAGATGCGGGCTCGCCCGTATTGGGCGACTTCATCGCACCTGAAAGAGATACCATGTCTGCCGAGTCTGCGCTCCATCCCTATCGTACTCACACTTGTGGGGAACTCCGTCTTGAAAACGCCGGTCAGCAAGCGCGTTTGTCAGGCTGGGTGCATCGGAAACGAGACCACGGCAATTTGCTCTTTATTGATCTGCGTGATCACTACGGACTGACGCAGTGCGTGATCGAAGTGACAAGTGATCTGTTTCCGGAAGTAGAGCAAGTTCGCGCCGAAAGCGTGATTACAGTCACCGGCACTATCGAGAAACGCAGTGACGAGACGATCAACACAGATCTGCCCACAGGGGAGGTCGAACTCCGCATCTCTGAATTCAATTTGGAATCCGAGGCGGATGCGCTTCCGTTGCAAGTTTTCGGCGACGCCGAATACCCGGAAGACATTCGATTAAGATACCGATTTTTGGATTTGCGCCGGGAAGAGGTGCATCAGAATATCGTTTTGCGTAGCCAGGTGATCAGTTCTATCCGCCGGCGTATGACGGACCAGGGGTTTATGGAGTTTCAAACACCGATCCTGACGGCGTCATCGCCGGAAGGAGCGCGGGACTACTTGGTGCCCAGCCGCATACATCCCGGCAAGTTCTATGCCCTCCCTCAAGCCCCGCAGATTTTTAAGCAGCTCATTATGGTGTCGGGTTTTGACAAGTACTTCCAGATTGCGCCGTGTTTTCGCGATGAAGACGCGCGGGCGGACAGATCGCCGGGCGAGTTCTACCAATTGGACGTTGAGATGTCCTATTGCACTCAGGATGACGTGTTTAATGCGCTTGAACCGGTGTTGGGCGGGGTGTTCGAGGAGTTCAGTAATGGACGTGAGGTAACCACGGCGCCGTTCCCGAGAATTGCGTATGCCGATTCGATGCGCTGGTACGGTTCGGACAAGCCCGACCTACGCAATCCCCTGAAAATGAGTGATGCCACGCATATTTTTGCCGGTTCGGGATTCAAGATTTTTGCCGGCATGATCGAAAAAGATTCGAACGTGCAGGTGTGGGCGATCCCGGCGCCGACGGGCGGTAGCCGGGCCTTTTGCGACCGTATGAACAGTTGGGCGCAGGATGAGGGACAACCTGGATTAGGATACATCTTTTTCCGGGATGGGGACGGCGCGGGTCCCTTGGCCAAGAATATTGGTCCCGAGCGTACGGAACAGCTTCGCGCCGAATTGGAGTTAAAGGACGGCGACGCAGTCTTTTTCGTCGCGGGTCTTCCTAAAGAATTTGCGGCCTTTGCAGGAGCCGCCCGCACTAGGGTTGGGGAGGAACTCGACCTTTGTGAGAAGGACGTTTTCCGGTTCTGCTGGATCGTTGATTATCCGATGTACGAAATGGATGATGACAATGGGAAAATAGAATTTAGCCACAACCCCTTTTCCATGCCGCAAGGTGGGCTGGAAGCACTCGAAAGTCAGGATCCGTTGGACGTGCTGGCCTTCCAATATGATATCGTTTGCAATGGCGTTGAACTCTCCAGTGGCGCCATTCGGAACCATCGGCCTGACATCATGTACAAGGCTTTTGAAATCGCGGGCTACGACAAATCTGTCGTGGAAACGGAGTTTGCGGGTCTCTTAAATGCCTTTAAATATGGCGCTCCGCCGCACGGTGGGTCTGCGCCCGGTATTGACCGCATTGTCATGCTGCTCGCAAATGAGCCCAATATTCGTGAAGTTATCGTTTTCCCGATGAACCAGCAGGCCGAAGATCTAATGATGAATGCGCCGGCGGAAATTACCGATGATCGCTATAAGGAATTGCACATCAAAAAGGATCTGCCCAAAACCAAAAAGCGATCAGACTCCGACGTTGTGGCTGAAGCAGAGGCTAAGTAGCTCTGGCTGACCTGTTCGCCGATTAATTCTCTATTTAACTCCCCTCAAACTCAGGGTCGGAATATTTTGAATTCGCTCTAGCTTTGGATAGAGTTTGCGGTGGGGGTGTTCCGGCGCCCGGGGCTTTCGGATCGATTTGAGCAGGTCCAGAGTGGATTGAGCTCGCTGAACAACACGTTCGTCCTCGGTGCAGTGGGTGCGCTCGAAGCTCACACGTTGCCGCCAGATCGCGATATAATCTCGAGGCAGATCAGGCTGCGCCTTTTCACCAGTGAGGGCGCCGATCGTGCTTTCGAAATTAGGCATCAGCTCGGATTGAAAGGCCAATTCCGTATACTGTTCCTGTGACAGAAACCCGGCTGAATACAGATCGAAGCTTAGGTTGACCATCTGACGCGGGGTCATATGCCTGACGTCGTACTCGGCCGCAATCTCCATCAGTTCCGGTGGCAGAGACTTGTAGATTTCGAAGTCAGGTTCGTCATCTATCGAGCCGGGCTCAAATACTCTGGGAAGTCCCGGTTCAAGAGTGTCTTCTTGTCGTTCGGTCTCGTTTGGCACGAGTTGAAGATAAGTTTCAGAAGGCATTGTATCCTCACTTCGGGCGAGCTGATTTCTACCGTGCCAAACATCGCACCATTCAGAATCGTGCTTTGCCGACACTGTACTCACAGCTCGTCTCTCCTGGTTGCCAGCCAATTAGTCCAGCCCGGATATAATTCCGGGTCTTTGGCCTAGAAATAAGCAACCAGCGTGCCAGCATTAAATATTTATTAATTTCAGAGGGTTGTAGAGTTTAAGTGATAAATTAAACAAGGATAACTGGGCAGATTTCGATTTTACCCGGTAAATTTATCCTGTTTCCAATCTCGAGATTTCCGGCTGGCTCATGTCCGACTTTTGAAGTATCCCGAGGGAAACCCGCTGGAAATTTAACGCCTTGGCGTTAGGATAAGGTGTCCTCATGATGCCTGATCGGGCTGGAAAGAAGTTTATGAAGTTTGTTCTCACATTTAGGATATGCCGTCTCGGCTTCTTTGCCGGTTTTTTGTCTATATGGGTGGCGGGGCATGTTGCGGCCAGCCAACTGCAATCTCATAGGGCCATGTACAGCATGGCATTGGGCACGTCTGGCGAAACCGGCGCACCTTTGGGGATCCGAGGGGTTATGACCTACGAGTTCAAAGAGCATTGCGAGGCATGGAGCGTAAGCACCAAGGTTTACCTTCGCCTTAAGTTCGGCAATGGGCCCGAGGTTGAAAGCGTTCGGAAGATTGCAACTTGGGAAGCCAAAGATGGATCGAGTTTCAGGTTTCGGGTTCACGAAACCAACGCCAAAAAGCAGGTCCAGGAAATCAAAGGTGTTGCTATCATTGAAGACGAAGGTAGCGCCGGTGTGGCGGAATATGTAGCGCCGGTTCGTCAGAAAGTAACTTTGCCGAAAGGAACATTATTTCCAACCGGACATCTTCAAAAGTTGATTGCCAGTTCCCAGAGAAAGGAGACTCATTTGGGCCGCCATATTTTTGACGGCTCGTCCATGGATGATCCGTTCTTAGTAAGTGCGGTCATTGGAAATGCTGCCGTTGATCCTCCGCTTAAGGCGGAGGTTAGAAAAATTTTGGGAGACATGAAGCGATGGACTGCTCGGTTGGCTTATTTCCCCGTCAAATCTGCCGCCGAGGTGCCGGATTTCGAACTTGGTGTGCGATACCGTGAAGACGGGATCATTGACAATATATCTCAGGACTATGGCTCTTATACATTGGAGGCGAAACTGGTGAGGGTTGAGTTTCTGTCGCCTGAATCAAATTGTGGCCAGTAGGAGATATCTCCTTAATCGCCTAGGTAGGCGCGCCCCTTTCTGATCGACGGACTTCCAAATTTCTCCCGGACCTTGTCCATGGCGGCTTCCACTTTAGCCAGGTCTTTTGCCGACCCGTCCAGCAGATTGCCTTGATCCGCCAGGCTTTCGTCGTCGAATTTTGTCACACCGATTCCGATGAGCCTGAATTTTGTACCATCGGCCTCCTTCCTCAACAGGGGCAAAGATGCTTTGTACAGCACCTCTGCAATTTGAGTCGGTTCGGACAATTGGCGTGATCGGGTCAAGGTCTTAAATCCAGATGTTTTCAGCTTGAGGCTTATCGCGCATCCGGCAAGGCCTTTGGCTTTAAGGCGTCGGCTGACTTTCTCGCAAAGCGGCCAAAGCCGGTAACACAGTGCATCCGCCGTCGATATATCCTTCGAGAACGTCGTTTCGGCAGAGACACTTTTTGCGTTGCCAGCGGGATCAACAAGGCGTGAGTCCAAGCCACGCGACAGTTTTGATAGCCTGGCTCCGATCGCGCCATATTGGGAAATCAACTTCTCTGGTTCAATTTGTCTAAGTTGACCGATGGTCGAGATACCGTCCCGACGAAGTTTCGCCTGTAGCGACTTGCCGACGCCCCAGACAGACCCGACGGGCCGTGGGCTTAGGAAGTCAATGGCCTCTGCCTCTCCAATCACCGCAAATCCCCGGGGCTTGTTCAAATCCGATGCCGTCTTGGCTAGAAATTTATTGTAGCTAAGCCCCACTGAGGCATCGACACCGATTTCCGTTTCAATTCGGCGAACCAAACGGACCAGAGTTTGCGCAGGTGCGGCGCCGTGCAGTTTCCCTGTGCCGCGTAAATCCAGGAAGGCTTCGTCGATGGACAATGGCTCGACGAGAGGGGTGGTCTCCTGCATCAGTACACGGATTTCTCGGCCAACCCGGCTGTATTTCTCCATGTCGGGTCTGATGATGACGGCATCAGGGCATAGTTTTCTCGCTTGAAACATCGGCATCGCGGAGTGCACGCCCTTGAGACGGGCAACGTAGCAGCAGGCCGAAACGACCCCGCGTTGTCCACCGCCGACAATGACAGGTTTCGTGGCTAAATCAGGATTATCCCGCTTCTCGACGCTCGCGTAAAAAGCGTCACAATCGATGTGAGCGATGGAGAGAGAGGGCAATTCGTCGTGCGTGAATAATCGAGGCGAGGAACAGACGCTACATCTTTCCGGCATGAGCTGTGCCTCGGTTAGTTCGCCACAGTTTCGGCAAAGAACATACATCACATTGCCCCCGACATTGATCGTGCGGGCCAGAGCATGGCGGCCCCGCGAACGCCACCGGAGTCGCCGTGGAGGTTCTTTAAAAGTTTGGTTGAGCAGTCGTCCGAAAATATCCATTCGGACCAAAGATCTGGTACTCGATCATATATTTCCTTGATATTGGACAGTCCCCCACCCAAGACAATGACATCGGGATCTAGAATATTGATAATGGAGGCGAGGCTCTTGGCGAGGCGCCTATAGTATATTTCCATGGCAGATATGGCGGATTTGTCGCCGGCCCGTGATTGTTCGGCGACAACCTTAGCGTTTAGGCGTGTACCCTGAGGGAGGGACGCAAGTTTTACAAAGCTTCGCACCAAGCCTGCTCCACTCAGGAACGTCTCTATACAGCCTTCAAGTCCGCAATAGCATTGTGCGCCGGAGTTTTCATCCTGGTCTTCGGATCGGCTAGGCCAGGGTAGGGGATTGTGTCCCCACTCGCCGGCGATGGCGTTTGGCCCAGATATTAGTTTCCCATTGACGGCGATTCCACCGCCAACGCCGGTCCCGAGAATGACACCAAATACACAGTCAGCACCTGCCGCCGCCCCATCGACGGCCTCTGACATAGTAAAACAATTTGCGTCGTTGGCCATGCGCAGTGGCCGGTCCAATGCTTTTTGGAGGTCATTGAAAAAGGGCTTCCCGATTAACCAAGTTGAATTTGCGTTCTTAACCAGCCCTGTTGAGGGGGAGATGGTGCCGGGAATACCAATCCCTACCGGTGTTGTAGGCGGCAGGTTCAACTCAGTGATCAACCCGCAAACTGAATTGATGGTTTCTAGATAGTCGCCCTGGGGCGTAGCAATTCTTTGACGTCCAAGTTCTTCGCCTGTGTCAGTGAGTGCCACGGCTTCAATCTTTGTGCCGCCTAAATCAACGCCGATGCGCATTGCACCGATATCCATCCAAATAATAGGGCTTCGTAATTCTCGCGATTACGGCGGCAGTTGGCAACTCATGCGATGGATAAGGGATGTAGACTAGCGATCCCATACCCCAAAAAGAAAGGATGCGGCTCCACCCAGGCTTGAGCCGCATCCTCGCTCCCCCGAATCCCTTCCGATCTGTACCGGAAGGGGCGCGATAACTGTTACATCAGTTCGTCATGATGAATGACAGGCCGAAATTCTCCATTGATGAACCGGGCTCCCGGAAACTTTGTTTCCTCTTCCGGGGGCGTCAGCTCCATGATCTTGTGAATTGTGCTGTTGATAAACTGCATTTCGGCAATTCGATGCGCGATCAATTCACTTGACGCTGATACCATTCCAATACGTGTCTCTTCCGGCGAATCGTGTTCCGTATAATAGACCGTGTACATTGCACACCCCCGACTAATCCAACTCCGCGGTTTCCCTGGTGCTCGGCCCCATTCTTTTTTGATGGGGTCACTTGAACGAAGCCTCTTCACATTTTCGCTTGACTCCCCACGACCCAAGCATTGCTTTTTATAAAATCAAATGATGGTACCTGTCAACAAGGTTTCTACATTATTTTGTATATTATACCGTATATTGTTGCAAAAATGAATCACTATAGAATCTCGATAGCTAGTATTTTGATCCATACGAATACGATCAAAAGGCGGAAAATCCTAATGGCTTGTTAGTTTTTACGAAATTATTCCTGATTTTATAAGTAAAAAAGGTTATTAAAACCAAGTAAATTTTCGAAAAATGGCGGAATATCAGAATCAAAATGTTGAGAATCAAATATTAACCACCTGCCAATAGATTCACGCTGCGAATATTGAGGCGCGTCTATTTAAACTCGACTCTCATAAAGGTTTAACAAGACTCTCAACCAGAGATACCCTAGTCAATTTCCACAATATATTGAAGAATTACTTTCTTATTTGCCGAGATATTGGGCAGGCCACAGTAAGCTCTTGATCTCCATATTTTGATGATCTTCGTCTAAATCATTTAGCAACCAATTTAGTCCATTAAGGTATGTGAAAAGGCGCAAATCGAAAACTATGCGCTGGAGTGTGGTGGATCACTTGCCGGATAAGGCCGCCAAATGAGCGAGCCACCGGTTAATAAGGGCGTTGAACACATGTCGAATTCGCTAGGTTTTTCCCAAGACGGACTCTCTCTGGCTCTCACTCTCAGAAATCAGTACCAAGATCATCAACCGTTGACGGTGCCGGGCGACGACGACAAGCTTTTGATGCCCGAGCATCTACTCAACCGAAATATTGATCTGTTGGAATTCGAGGACCCGCTACCATTGGCGATGGTTGCCACGCGTGACCCCGATTCACCGATGTCTGTCGCCGCTGCTGTTCGGATGGGATCGAGCGCGGAGGATCCGCCGTTGGTTAGAGAGGTCTTTGGGATGCTTGGCCAAACGTCGAAGCACCCAGTGGTGAAGCAGTGCGTCGATATGGTGACCGAGAGCGCGTTTGATCCTCAAATCATTAGCAAGGTTCATAAAAATGCTGAAAAGTTCGTTGCGGTCAGCCGCAAGCGATACACGGCGGCCCTTCGGCAGAATTTGAAGTCGTTGCTGGAAGGTGATCTGGAGGCCCGGACATTTGTCGATGAGTTTTTCGAGTTGTCTGAAGCGGGAAACCTTCGCGTGGACATCCGGAAGCGGTTGATCGTCGGGTTGCTGACGTCCGAGACCATCCGTCCGTCCATCAAGTTTTTGTTTCTGGAGAAGATGGAGCGGCTGCCGACCAGTGTGCAAAGAGAGATTATTGCCGAAACGCTCAACGCTCCGGACAAACCGACCCTGGAAGCCGTGAAACAGGAAGTTGCGTGGATCCGGTTGGAGCTCCCGCCGATTGTCACCCACTAAGCGTAGACCCAGCGAAGGCATCTCTTTAGGGGTAGTGCCCAAATAACCGTGTCTCAATCGACCAAAGGTGATAGGCATTGAACCTGTCATTTAATTCGTAGATCGTTCCGGCATTGAGCACTGTTAACTCCATCCAGACTTTTACCGATATTGTCCCTGAGCCAGGAGAGCCGTTTCGGATTGCCGATGGCCTCTATTGGGTCAGGATGCCGCTACCGTTTCAACTTGATCACATTAACCTCTGGGTCATTGAAGAGGAGGCTGGCTGGACCGTCATTGATTCAGGTATTCGAGGGAAGCTTACCAAAGAGGTATGGGCGTCGGTTTTCGAGCAACTAAACCGGGGATCGCCTCGCAAAAATCCGGTTCGGCTAATTTGTACCCATGTACATCCAGATCATATGGGCGCCGCCGGGTGGTTTTGCCGGGAATGGGGCATCGAGCTTGAGACCACCAAAGGCGAATGGGAGATGGGGCAGGTATTCAGCCGGGAACGGCCGGAGGCCTATGAAGAGTTTCGTCAGTTTTATCATTGGACCGGCTGCTCGACCGATGAGATCGATCATATTGCGAAGCATATTCTCGGCTCGCATGTGATGTATGAGACGCTGCCCGATGACTATGTGCGGATCAGGGAGAGCGCGCCAATCGTTATTGGCGGGCGCTCATGGCAAATATTGGTCGGACTGGGACATGCCTTTGAGCATGCCTGTCTCTATTGCAAAGACCTGAACATCCTCATTGCCGGCGATCAGGTTCTGCCCAGGATTACGCCGACGGTTTTGCTTCAGGTTTTGTTCCCGGACGCCAACCCCTTGGCCGAATTTCTTGAAAGCAACGAGAAACTTCGATCCTTGCCAAAAGATGTTTTGGTTTTACCCAGTCACAATACGCCATTCCGGGGGCTTCATGCTCGATTGGACCAGTTTATCGAACACCACGGTGAGCGGTTGGACGATACGCTTGAAGCCTGCCGCTCAGCATCGACCGCGCGCCAAATTGCGGATCGGATATTTACCGTACCGGATGATCCTCATGGCCTGTTTTTTGCCGTCGGCGAAACTCTGTCCCACTTGAGGTACTTGGAGAGGCAGGCCAAGGTGACGGTTGAAACCGATACGCACGGAGTTGCGCTTTACTCGTCTAATTAGGTTGCTTGATTCCAGGCAAATAATAGATGTCAGGGTAGGGGTTAGATGGCGGTGGAGTTCATGGATACGGCGTTATTGATCGCGAGTATTGTCGCTGTCATCAGCGGGTTGATTCAAGGCTATTCCGGCTTTGCCGGGGCGTTGATCATGGTCCCCATTCTTGCCTCGATCATGAACCCCATTGATGCTGTCGCCATCGCAATGGTCGCTGGCTTGGCGGGCAACGCGACCATTACCGCGGATGCGGCTAAAAGTGCGGAATGGCGGGAGACAGGATCGGTTTCCGTCGCCATAGCGGTTTTCATACCCGCAGGGCTGTTGTTTTTGGTGTCAGCCGAGCCGGATGTCATCCGGCTCGGTATGGGCATCTTTACTCTGCTGGCGGCTTTTTTGCTGATGTCTGGCTGGCGCTACCGAGGCTCACGTGGCCTCGTCTCGGGTGTGGTTGTCGGTGCGGTCAGCGGTCTGATCGTCGGCGCATTCGGTGTTCCGTCCGGACCGGTTTTTGTCGTTTACTTTTTGTCTTCTCAATTGCCAGTTCATGTTCAGCGGGCCAACATCGTGATTGCAGTAACGGTGGTTCTGACGGTTATGGTCATTGGCCTTGCGGTAGAGGGCGCTTATGCAGAAGAAACTCTATGGCGGCTGATCGTCGTTGCGCCGCTCTATCTCGTTTCAACCTGGGCCGGCAAGTGGCTATTCCAGAAACTTCCTTCGACTTGGTTTGTCAAAGTTGCATATGTACTCTTGCTAGCGTCCGGGGTGGCTGTGTTAGCTGTTTAGGTGATACTTTGGCGACCTGAAATTTGTTGAGATTTGTTACGGCTGAATTTGCGACTAGGTGATGAGCGGTAAGACGCAGATCGAAGAATTGGATGTCCTCGTCGTTGGGGCAGGTGTCGCCGGCCTCTATCTCATTTATCGTCTCAGAAAAGCCGGCTTCAGGGTGAAGGCGGTTGAAGAAGCCGGCGGCGTCGGTGGGACGTGGTACTGGAACCGGTATCCGGGCGCCCGTTGCGACGTTGATAGCGTCTTCTACTCGTATGAATTCGATGACGCGCTTCAACAGGAATGGAACTGGACGGAGCGTTACGCTGGTCAGCCCGAAATTTTAAAATACCTGAACCATGTCGCCGACCGGCACGAACTACGCCCGGACATTATTTTCGAGACGCGCGTTGTAAGCGCTCACTACGATGAAGCCAAATCAATTTGGGATGTACGGACGGATAATAAAAACCAGTTCCGTACGAAGTACTGCGTGATGGCGACGGGCTGCCTGTCTGCGGCAAACGTACCTGACATCGCGGGGCTCAATGAATTTGAAGGGCCGGTCTATCACACGGCCCGATGGCCGCATAAAGGAGTCGATTTTTCCGGTGTTCGGGTGGGCGTGATCGGCACCGGGTCGACAGCAATTCAGGCCATTCCTGAAATTGCCAAAAGCGCCGCGCATTTGACGGTGTTTCAACGAACGCCCAATTATGCCATCCCGGCTCAGAATCGCCCTCTCAAGACTGAAGAAATTCTTGAGGTTAAGGCAAAGTATCCGGAACTGCGCGCCCAAGCCAAGACGACGCCTGGGGGGTTCAATTTTGTGCCCAACGATATTTCCGCCCTGGAGGTTTCGGCAGAGGAACGCAACCAGGAGTTCGAGCAGCGCTGGCAGGCAGGCGGTATTCCATTCATGGGCGCTTACAACGATCTGACGTTGAACGAGGAATCGAATCGAACCGCCCAGGAATTTGTTCGTGGCAAGATCAGAGAAATTGTTCGGGACCCGACGGTCGCGAGCTTGTTAAGCCCGGACAACGTCATCGGCTGCAAGCGGCTTTGTCTCGATACGGACTATTATCAGACCTTCAACCGGGACAATGTGCATCTCGTCGATGTCAGGACGTCCCCGATTGAAACGATCTCTCCAGATGGCGTTAAAGTTGCTGGCGAACTTCACAAACTTGGTGCGCTAGTGTTGGCAACCGGTTTTGACGCTATGACAGGGGCATTGACGCGAATTGATATTCGGGGGCGAAGCGGCAAACTATTGGCGGATAAATGGCGAGGAGGACCCAGAACGTACCTGGGATTGGCCACGGCCGGTTTCCCAAATTTATTCATCGTGACCGGTCCGGGGAGCCCATCTGTTTTATCGAACATGCTGCCGACCATCGAGCAACACGTGGAATGGATTTCCGACTGTATTGAGGACTTGCGCCAACAGGGCGCCAATGAAATCGAGGCGGAGAATGAAGCAGAAGACGATTGGGTCGATCACGTCAATGACGTGGCCGCCATGACCCTTCGGGTAAAATGTGACTCCTGGTATTTGGGCGCCAATATTCCTGGCAAACCACGTGTCTTTATGCCGTATATCGGGGGCATGCCGGCCTACAGGCAAAAATGCGATGAGGTGGCGTCTTCGGGGTATACAGGGTTTCGGATTAGTTAGTTTTTGTCCATAGAGACGATGGGCCCCGAAGCCTGAAGCCATGCATCCAGTCCGCCGCCCAGGTGTCGTAAATTTTCGAAGCCGGCATTTCGCAATTCCTTTAACGCCAGAGCAGAACGTTCGCCAAAGGCGCAGTAGAGGAGCAATTGTTGGCCCGTCTGGGCTGAGAGCACTGCCAGGAGCCCATCGGGCCTGCTAAACTCCGACAGACGTTGGTAGGGCACGTGAACCGAGCCCGGGATTAAGCCGTTCTTTGCCCGCTCACTGTCCTCTCTCAGGTCGATGAAGATGGCGTCGCTTTGCGACAACTTGTCCACCGCCTCTTGGGCAGTCAGGGTACGTTCGACTATTTCGGGCTCGTCTTGGTGCATGCCGATTTTCATATTAGCCGGCACAGCCACGTCCATCATTTTCGGATTGGGGAGACCCAGGTTATTCATAATTTCAGCGTATTCGTCAGCGGAGCTGACCTGGAGTCGGGGGTTGAAGGCGCGCTCCTCGCCGATAGTGCTGACTGTTTCGCCTTTATAATCATGGCCGGGATAAACCAATAATTCGTCGGGTAGCTTTAGAAGCTTATTGAACAGGGAATTGTAGGCGTCCCGTGGATTACCGTTTTGGAAATCCGTTCGGCCCGTCCCGCGTATGAGGAGCGTGTCGCCGGTAAACACCCTGTCGTTCATTTTGAAACAACATGAATCGTCCGTGTGCCCGGGCGTGTAGAGAACATCCAGACAGATCCCATCGATTGTAATCTGATCGCCGTCATCAACACGCATGGAAACCACATCTGCACTGCTTTTTTTCCCCATTACGGTGACGCAATGAGTACGGTCCCTGAGCTCTCCCAATCCGGTGATGTGGTCGGCGTGGACGTGTGTGTCCACCGCCTTGACCAGCTTTAGATCAAGCTCTGATAGGATCTGGATATATCGATCACAGTGTTCAATCACCGGATCAATGAGCAGCGCCTCTCCGCCAGACTGATTGGCCAAAAGGTAAGTGTATGTGCATGAGACGCTATCGAAATATTGTCTGAAGATCATAAACGTCTACCCAATCAAGTTTACCTAAAATTTTGTGTACAATAGTACAACAGGCAACGGCGTGCTTCCAGGGCCGTAAGAGAATTTATTCGATGGTGTCGGCGACGCTAACCGGTTCGCTCAAGTTGAGGTCGCTCAAATTTCGGTCCGCATAGAGTCGGGAAAGGCATTGCAGAAGATGCTCTACCTTCACGTCCTCTATGGAGTAATAAATGGTTTGTGCTGAGCGTCTGGTAGAGACCAGATTGTCTTTTCGGAGCCGGGCCAGATGTTGAGAGAGGGCGGACTGGCTCAATTCAACAATACTTTCCAGTTCGCTGACTGAATGCTCCCGACACGCTAGCCGGCACAGAATTTTTAGCCGGTGTGGGTTGGCCACGGATTTCAGAAGAGCGGCCGCCTCTTCGGCGTTACCTTCAACCGATATCGGTTGCTCTCTGACAATTACATTCATGGAATACCTACTCCGTCGCTAGGTCGTCACGGGTTCCGCTACAGGGGGTTTAACCTTTTTTGTTCTTGGCTTCAATGCAATCCCGAACAGGTTCAACAACGGGGGGATAATTAGCAGGGTCAATACCGCAGATAATGCCAGACCGCCGATGACCACGGAACCCAGTCCACTATATAGTTCAGAACCGGCACCGGGGAAGAGGGCAAGGGGCAACATGCCAAATACGCTGGTAAGTGTTGACATGAAAATTGGTCTGATCCGGTTGTGTGTTGCCTCCATGATCGCGTCATAGATATCCATGCCTTCTTCGCGGACATGGATAAGTGTTTGGTGAACAAGCAGGATCGCATTGTTCACGACGATGCCGATCAGAATGACGAAGCCCAACAAGGTCAGCATATCCAAGGCCTGGAACCGGAATTGATTGAGAATTGTCAGGCCGGCAACGCCACCCGCAGTCGCCAGCGGCACCGAGAACATGATGATCATCGGGAAGATGAAACTTTCGAAGAGGATCGCCATAACCAAGTAAACAATCACTAGGGCAAGGCCCAGGTTCACTACCATGCTGTCAAAGGTCTGGGTTAACGCATCGGCCGTACCGCCCATGCCCATGACAATTCCAGGAGGCAGGCCTTCTGAATATAGTTTTTGAATTACATCCGTTTGGACGGATTCCATAGCCGATTCCAAGGCCACGGCGTTTGAGGGGCGAATCTGCAAGGTAACGGTACGCTGCCTCTCCAAGTGCCGAATTTCATTCGGGCTGGATGTCACCTGGATTTCTGCAAGCGAGCTGGCAGGCAATATCTGGCCGCGGCGGGTTACGACCGGCAAATTGCTAATTTGCTCGGTCCGTGTGATTTGGGATTCCGGCCCCATCAAAGTCAGGTCGATACGATCGCCGTCAACGGTGACTTCCGCCACCTTTAAGCCGTCATTGAAGGCATCCACTGTTTCGCCAAGTTCCTTCGCCGTTAGGCCGTTATCGGAGAGACGAAGAGGGTCCGGGATTAAACGGACCTCGGGGTTGGCGTTTTGCAATCCTGGGATGACCCGAATTTGGTTCCCATCGCTTCTAGGAAATGCCTGAGTGGCAATCTGGTTTGCGCGACCGGCGACTTCCAAAATACTATTCAGATCAGGACCGGAAATATCAAGATTGATACTCCGTCCACCACCGAACCCCCGGCCAAACAACGATGTCTGGAAGACGAATCCTCTGGTGCCCGGATTGCTGAAGATGGCGCGGCGAAGCAGCGGGATTAACTCCCGCGTGCGCGTGGGATCGACAGCCGCTGCTGCTGCGATGGTGAATCCCCGGCGGATGACAAACCAGAAGCGGCTCATCTGGACCGGGTCGTCCTTGCCCAGCCTTTCACCTTCCGGATCCTGCATGTTGGGCCGAAGACTATCGAAGGTACTTGCGGCAATAGCCCGGATTGCATCCAGGTTATAGCCTGGGGGCGTTGAAAGCCGGGCGATGACCAAGTTGCGATTTCCTTCAGGGAGGTACTCCAGTTTTGGCAAGAACTTCCATGTGCCAAATCCAGTAACGCCGCAAACCATGGCGATCATCAGAATTGAGAGCGCCTTATTTGAGATAACCCGCCGGGTATATCCAAGAGTGGCTCGCGTGAATAGCCGGGCAAAATGGTCGATTCCCGGCAGCTTTAAACCTTGCCCGGCACCGCTGACATCCCCGGCGAGCAACTTGTTCGCCAGAGCCGGGATCACGGTAATGGATACAATTAACGACAGAAGCACCGCGACGGAGATAGCCACCGCGATATCTCGGAACAACTGACCGACTTCAAGAGTCATGACCAAAATAGGGACGAAGACCATCACCGTTGTAAGCGCGGAGACAAAGACTGCGCCCCAGACCTGTTTGGCCCCTTTAAGCGCAGCATCGAAGGGGGACTCGCCTCGCTGGCGTAAACGGAAAATATTTTCCAAAACAACGATGGCGGCATCGACGACCATGCCGACGGCAAAAGCGATGCCGGCCAGTGAGATCACGTTGATAGAACGGCCCAACGCGGCCATCGCGACAAAGGATCCAATCACCGAGACCGGAATGGCCAACGAAATGACGACTGTCGCGCGGATTGACCGAAGGAAAATAAGAAGAAGTAGAGCTGCCAGTGTCCCACCGACGAGGATATTCTGCTGAACAAGACCGATGGCGGAATTGATATAGATCGTGTCGTCGTGAACCTGGCGCATGGTAAGGCCCGCCTGTTTCAACGGACCGTCATTGAGTTCCTGGGCGACCTTGCGGACCCGCTTCATGACTTCGATAACGTTAACGCCGGTGTCCCGCACAACGTTCAGCACGACAGCCTGTTCACCGTCACTCATAATATACGTCGTGGGCCTTTTGAAGTTGAAGCGAATGTCGGCCACATCAGCGACCCTGACACGCGCGATGCGTCCGGTTGCGGCATCCGACTGGGTTCGGACGATTAAATTTTTTACCCGATCAACATTCACGAGTTCATTGTCCGTGCGGACGATGTAGCGCCGCTTGCCTTCTTCCACAACGCCGGCCGAAACGGATGCATTATTGGCGCGCAGGACCTGAATAATGTCTGGAACCGCCAAGCCATACTCCGCAAGTTTTTGCGGATCTACGGTAACTCGGAGCTCTCGCCGGTTGCCACCGTAAACGTTCGACAGTGCAATCCCGGGAATTCGTTCCATCCGGTCGCCAATGAAATCCTCTAAATACGCGCCATAGGTAGATATGTCTCTCGGGTTGCCAGACAATTTATTAATGACGAACCAGGCTATGGGATTGTCTTCAGAATCTCGTGTCCTAATTCTGGGCTGCTGTGCCTCGTCCGGGAGATTGTTGATATTGGTGATGGCGTTGCCGATCAGCATCAAGGCCTTATCCATGTTCGTGCCGATCGCAAATTCAAGCTTGATACGATTGCTGCCGTCCCGGGAAGAGGAGGAAATTTCCTCGAGGCCGTCTAGGCCGGTCAGCGCCTCTTCCTGGCGGTTTGTCAACTCGCGTTCTACCTCCGTTGGAGAAGCGCCGGACCAAGGCGTGATGAGCGACACAACCGGTTTACGGAGATCAGGGGTCAACTGAATAGGGATGATGTTTAGAGCCACAAATCCCATCAGAACCACCATAAGAACGATGGAGAGAACAGCGACGGGACGTCTGATCGCTAGTTCAATGAGAGGCATTACCGCAACTCCTATTGCCCAAATAACTGGGGATGGCGATTAGGCCGGTCCACCTGAATTCTTGGCGCGTTTTTTGAAGAACTCTTGTTTCTCTTCTCGGCTCATGGCGCGGAACTTTTGACGTTCCTCGTCGCTCAAGCTTTGGATTATCGCTCGGCGCTGCTCCCGGGTCATCTCGGGACCGGAGCCGCTGGCCGGGCCTTTAAGGTCTTTTATCGCGCCGGGGCCTCCGCCGCCTTTGACGCGAACAGGTTGACCCGGTCTAAGCAATTCATTGCCGGTGACGACAACCTGCTGACCCGGCTCCAGGCCCGATAGAATTTCAAACTTGCCGGCGAATGCTTCGCCTATCTGAACATTCATAGGACGCACGCGGCCGTTGTTGAAGACGAAGACGATCGTGCCCGACTGTCGATTGACGATGGCATCCTTGTGCACCGCCACGACTTCTCGGGCCTGTCCCTCGGGTACTTCGACGACGACGCTTTGATTCACTACGAGCTTGGACTTAATTTTTGACGTGTCCGGCATAAGCCGAACCGCGCGGGTTCGCGACAGCGGATTTTCGTCGGGAATTATCGTTCGCACAGCCGCTTGAACGATAGTTTTCGCACCAATTCGGACATTTACGACCGAGCCGGGTGCGACACCGCTAAGCCTGTTTGACGGAATATCAGCCTCGATCTCCACATTTCCATCGTCCAAGAGAGTGACCACGGGGGAGCCCGGATTGAGGTAGGCGCCTGGCGATACATGTTTCAGGACAACCACACCGTCGAAGGGGGCACTGACAGACGCATCTTTAACGTCCATCCTCGCCAGATCCCGAGACGATCTGGCGCGCTTTAAGGCAGCGGCAGTTTCCTCCACCGTTGCCTCCGCGCGGACAATTTCCTGACGTTTATCATCGTAGCGCGCCTGACTGAAAGCGGCGGAGCGCTTCAGCTTCTCCAGGCGCTTCAGCTCTTGTTGCAGGAGGTCCCTAGAGGCTTTTGCCGAATTCCATTTGGCGCGCGCCTGGATGACGTCCGCAGCTTTGAGATCTGCCTCCAGTTTCAGCCGGTCAATATCGAGCTCGGCGATGATTTGTCCCGCCTTGACGCGATCACCTACTTGAACATTTATTCTTTGGACACTGCCTCTGATTTTCGTGGCGACTGCACTCCGTTGGTTTGCGACTAGCCGTCCCGTTATCGGGAAAACCTGCACCAGAGGTTCTTTGACGACGCTCGTCAGTTCCACCAAAGGCGGCGGGCGCCGACGCCGATTACCTGATCCGCCACCGCCGCCTCTGTTGCCGGATGCGCCAGATTGATTTCCGCTGGACGATTTCGCCGTGTCACCGCCTTTTTCCTTGAGCTTGGCTTGGATGAACGCCCGCTTGTCCTCACGGCTCATGCCGAAGAATTTTTGGCGCTCTTCTTCGCTGAGGCTTTGGATGACGGCTCTGGCCTCCGGACTTGGGCCGCCTTGCGCTATAGCTTGGTTGGAACTGCCAATTGTAAGGCCGGTTGAGACCACGGCCGCTGAAATCAGAGCCAATATGCTGGATTGTCTATAATGTATCATTGATGTGGGCGCTCCCCATGCCACCGAAACGACAATCCAATGCCGTCTAAATTCAACGTTTGCATTGGTATGCTCCGTCGCATGCTCGACGATAAAAATTCTTCCGCGATTTAACGGCTAATTGCTTGGAATTCTAACCAGAATTACGGATGAGAGATTACGGCCATAACGAATTTTGTTCAACTATTCTCAATATCGACTCACCCTTATAGTTTGACCGGAAATTTCAGGTAAAATCGGCCCATGAGCACAGCGTTTTTTAGTCATCCGATTTGTGTCCAGCATGAACCAGGTCCGGGTCATCCGGAATCGCCGGATCGTCTGAAAACCGTCTATGCGCGATTGGAGACGGAGCCGTTTAGCGCCCTTATCCGTATGAATGCAGAAGCCGTAGAGCCCGACATCATAGAATGCACGCACTCGCCAGATTATGTCGAGACATTGCTTGCCGCAGTCCCGGAGGAAGGATACCGCGCCCTGGACCCGGACACGTTTCTATCCCCGGCTTCCGGCGAGGCCGCATTGCGGTCCGCGGGTGGTGTTTGCCAAGCCATTGATCTGGTGATTTCTGGCGACGTGGAGAATGTTTTCTGCGCGTTGCGTCCTCCCGGTCATCACGCAGAATACGACCGGGCGATGGGATTTTGTTTGTTTAACAACGTCGCCATCGGCGCCAAGCAGGCGCAACTCAAATACGGTATTGATCGGGTTGCTGTTATCGATTTTGACGTTCACCACGGCAACGGCACCCAGCATATGTTTGAGGAGGATGCCTCGCTCTTTTATGGTTCGAGCCATCAGTTTCCGGCCTATCCGGGCACCGGCGCTGCATCTGAAACCGGGGTGGGCAACATATGTAATGTTCCGCTGGCGCCCGGCGCCGGCTCGATTGAATTCCGGAATGCGTATACCGAATCTATTCTGCCGGCCCTTCGCGCCTTCAATCCTGATCTTCTTTTGATATCGGCGGGCTTCGATGCCCACTTCAAGGACCCGCTTTGTCAGCTGAATGTTGAAACCGAGGATTTCGAGTGGATTACCAGAGAACTGTTGCAGGTTGCAGACGAGTGCTGTGACGGCCGTGTCGTGTCCACGTTGGAGGGAGGCTACGAACTTCAAGCCTTATCGGATAGCGTGGCAGTACACGTCTTGACATTGCTTAAAGTGGCATAGCCGCCTCTGCCTTGCCCGGTCCTGCGCCGGGGCGTACACTCCCGCCCCAGTTTGAATGAGTTCTGACCACGCCAAACGGGGTGAACTATGGCGGAAAAATCTATACCTGCGGACATCAAAAAGCTCAGCTTCGAAGAAGCTTTAGAAGAGCTGGAAGAGATTGTAAGTAATCTTGAGCAGGGTTCGAACAAACTCGACGATGCGATCCAGTCTTTTGAACGGGGAACGCTCCTCAAAAAGCATTGTGAAGCGAAGCTCAAGGACGCGCGCGACCGTATCGAAAAAATTAGTGTCGGTGCCGATGGTGGCGCCGAAGTAGAACCGGTGGACATCGACTAGGGGATCTTATTGGAGTCTTTTGAGGAAGCTCTGAAAGCCGCAGCGCAGGAAACTGATGCAGCGATGGACCGGTTGATTCCCAAAGGGGATGGGCCGGAAACGCGGGTATTTGAAGCCATGCGTTATTCCGCATTGGCCGGTGGAAAACGGCTCCGGCCTTTTCTGGTGTTATCCAGTGCCGATTTGTTTGGCGTGGAGAGGTCCAACTCCATACGGGTCGCCGCCGCAGTCGAGATGGTTCATACCTATTCCCTTATCCATGATGATTTGCCCGCTATGGATGACGATGATCTGAGGCGGGGCCTACCCACTTGCCACAAGAAATTCGACGAGGCTACGGCCATACTGGCGGGAGATGGCCTCCTGACTTTGGCCTTTGAGGTCATCTCCGGCGAAGCTACCCATAGTAATGCGAGAGTCAGAATCGAGCTTGCCCTGGAAATGGCCAAGGCAATTGGCGGCCAGGGCATGGTTGGCGGGCAGATGCTCGACTTAGTGGCGGAAGATCGGGAGTTTGATGTACCCGAAATCACCAGACTTCAAAGAATGAAAACCGGTGCGTTGATCGCATATTCCTGCCAAGCGGGCGCGATCCTTGGCAATGCGACGGAACATCAGCATCATCTGCTGCTCGCGTATGCCCATGACCTGGGCCTCTCGTTCCAAATTGTCGATGATCTACTGGATGTCGAAGGCGATGCCGAAGAGATGGGGAAAGCGACAAACAAAGACGCCGAGGCTGGGAAAGCAACGTACGTTTCGTTGCTGGGTGTGGAGCGGGCCAAGGAACAAGCCGCGATATTGGCGGACCAGGCGATAAAACATCTTGAGGTTTTCGAAGAAAAAGGCAATTTTTTGAGGGACTTGGCCGATTTTGTGGTAAAACGCCGTAAATAAGAACTATTTTCAAGTAGAGTAGGAAGGGCAGGACGTGGCCGAGAAGAGTAGTACCCCGCTGTTGGATTCCGTCAAATATCCAGCAGACATCCGAGATTTTACGACCGAACAGTTAAAACAGCTCTCTAACGAAGTTCGTTCGGAAACCATCGACGCTGTTTCCATAACCGGCGGTCATCTGGGCGCCAGCTTAGGCGTTGTAGAACTTACCGTTGCGCTTCACCATGTCTTTAACACACCCCATGACCGGCTGATCTGGGATGTGAGCCACCAAGCATATCCGCACAAGATTCTGACTGGACGCCGGGACCGAATCCGGACTCTCCGCCAAGGCGGCGGTTTGTCAGGATTTACCAAGCGCACCGAAAGTGAATATGACCCGTTTGGCGCTGCGCATAGTTCGACCTCGATTTCCGCTGGATTGGGGATGGCCGTTGCCCGTGATTACAAAGAAGAAGAACGCAATGTTATTGCGGTAATAGGCGATGGCGCGATGAGCGCCGGGCAGGCCTATGAAGCGATGAACAACGCCGGGTCAATGGACACCCGTCTTATTGTGATTCTGAACGACAATGATATGTCAATCGCGCCGCCGGTTGGCGCTATGAGCGCCTATCTTTCCCGATTAATTTCGTCGAAGCCGTATCGTTCTCTTCGGCACTTTGCCAAGGAGGTGGCGGGTAAGTTCCCGCGCAGGTTGGAAGAAACAGCACGCCGGGCGGAAGAGTACGCCCGGGGCATCCTGACCGGCGGGACACTGTTTGAAGAATTGGGCTTTTTCTATATTGGTCCCGTGGACGGTCATAACATTGAACACCTTCTGCCGGTCCTAAAGAACTTGCGGGATATGGAAGAAGCCTGTCCGGTTCTTCTTCATGTCGTGACGGAGAAGGGACATGGATATGAGCCGGCAGAGAATTCTCCGGACAAATACCATGGTGTGTCCAAGTTTGATGTCATTACCGGTAAGCAGGAAAAACCCAAGGCCAATGCGCCGTCTTATACATCTGTTTTTGCTCAAGCGCTGATTCAAGAGGCCGCTAAGGATGAGAGAGTTGTCGCGATTACCGGGGCGATGCCGTCTGGAACAGGGTTGGACAAGTTTGGTGATGAATACCCGGATCGGACCTTTGATGTCGGGATCGCCGAACAGCACGCAGTGACATTCGCCGCCGGTCTCGCGACCGAAGGCTACAAGCCGTTTGCGACTATTTATTCGACTTTCCTACAACGGGCTTATGACCAGGTTGTCCATGACGTGGCCATCCAAAATCTGCCGGTCCGGTTCGCAATAGATCGTGCTGGGTTGGTCGGGGCTGATGGATCGACTCATGCCGGCTCTTTCGACATCGCCTATTTGGGCTGTCTGCCTAACTTTGTGATCATGGCAGCCTCTGATGAGGTGGAGTTGAAGCATATGGTCGCAACGGCGACTCAGATTGATGACCGCCCTTGCGCCTTCCGCTATCCGCGAGGCGAAGGGGTGGGCATTGATATGCCTGAAGAAGGAGTCCCACTGGAGATTGGCAAGGGGCGTATCGTCCGTGAGGGTACGTCGGTCGCGGTACTGAATTTGGGCGGACGCATGCAGGAATGCCTGGCCGCCGCCGATGAGCTTGCGTCTCTGGGCTGGTCCACGACTGTGGCGGACGCGCGTTTTGCGAAGCCCTTGGACGAAGACCTCATTTTGCGGCTGGCACGGGAGCATGAAGTCCTCATCACCATCGAGGAAGGCTCGATCGGCGGGTTCGCGTCACACGTGATGCAATTCCTCGCAAATAAGGGTGTTTTTGATAATGGACTGAAATTCCGGGCAATGACGCTGCCAGACATCTTTATTGATCAAGATAAACCCGATAGTCAGTACGTCCTGGCCGGTTTACGCCGCCCGGATATTGTTGCGACGGCGCTGGCGGCTCTTGGTGAAAAGGTGGCTGAAAGTGACAACACTCAGCCAGCGCGCGCTTAAGCGCTTCACGGCTCATTGCAACGCGATGCCGGAAGGCGTAGCAAATAAATCTCACCCGAAAGAATCGCCTTCCGGTAAATCCAGACTAGATCAATTGCTCGTAGATCGCGGCCTTGTTGAATCAAAGACAAAGGCGCAGGCTTTGATTATGGCTGGGCATGTCTATAGCGGTGAACGCAAGCTGGAAAAGGCCGGCACTCAATATCGTGTCGATATCGAGCTAGATGTGCGGGGACAGGATCATCCATGGGTGTCCCGCGGCGGCCTTAAACTGGCCCATGGATTGGAACATTTCGGCTTTGATGTCTCCGGCGCTGTTTGCCTGGATATCGGTGCTTCCACTGGCGGGTTCACTGATGTCCTATTGAGCAAGAAAGCGGCCAAAGTCTTTGCCGTCGACGTCGGACAGGGGCAGCTGGCTTGGAAGCTGCGTCAGGACGACAGGGTCGTGGTCCTGGAAAAAACCAACGCCCGATATTTGGACACTTCCCAAATTCCGGACCCAGTAGATTTTCTCTGTTGTGACGCGAGCTTTATCGGTCTGGAGACAATTTTGCCGGCGCCGATGGTTTTGACAGCTGACAGGGCACACCTCATTGCCCTGATCAAGCCCCAGTTTGAGGTGGGCAAGGGGCAAGTGGGAAAGAAAGGAGTGGTCAGTGATCCCGAGCTTCACCAAGTGGTCTGCGATAGAATTCAATCTTGGCTCGCGGCCCAAACCGGATGGGTCGTTGCCGGAATTACGGAGAGTCCTATAAGAGGTCCCGAGGGAAATATCGAATTCCTCATCGCCGCGAAAAAAGAAGGGTAGTAGTCGTGCGCGAACCCCGCCGGGGTAGACCTCTGACGGGGTTCTTTTGTGGCATTAAGCCTATGTCCGGTGAAGTCACCGGAGATTTCCTAAGGGGTTAGACCCTTCCAAGTTTTCAGATTGTCTGGACCGAAGGGGACGGCTAAATCTCAGGCGCCTCCGATCTTCAGTCTTTGACGGCCTCCTGCCTGCAAAACAAACAGGAGGCCCTTAGATGACCCGGTGGTTCCATGCGAATACCCACCCTCCTGCTGATTGGACTGTAGCGCCATGTCGGCAAATATTAGACTACCCTAATATCCAAATGTCCGTCTATAGCCCCCCGGTTGAAATTCGTCCGAGGGTGCATTCAAGACTTTGTCCCGAGCAGAAACAATTGATAACGTGTTTCCGTGAATGATTATTTAGGCTCAACACGGCCAGGGGCGAATGGGTACCTCGAAGACAGTTAGTGACGGCGCCTTAGGCAGCACAAGGCCAGACTATCTGGCACGCGCCGACATTTTGGCACAGCATATCATGGAGACTGCCCTTACATCTGATCACAACCATCGTCTTAGCGATGAGAGTGTGAGTAAGATAAATTCGTCTGGCGTTTGCCGGGTCTGCCAGCCGGCCGAATTTGGTGGAGCGGAATTATCGTGGGAAGTGCTGTGTGAAATTGCCATTTGTTTGGGAGCTGCGGACGCATCTCACGCTTGGGTCGTAACAAAGTTTGCCGAAAACAACTTTCTATTGGCTCAGTTTCCTGAAGCAGCCCAACAGGATGTCTGGGGGCAGCGAGGGGATCAGTTGATATCCAGCTCATTTTCTCCGAACGGAACGGTCTCAATTTCCAAAGGCGGTTGGATTTTAAGTGGCCGCTTCGACTCATGTAGCGGTGTGCGTCATTCAAGTTGGACCATTGTTGGGGCGATATTGCCGACCGGAAAGGACGGCGTACCTGTTCATTCCTTTCTACTGGTGCCCGCGGCAGATATCAAAATTCTAGACCAGGAAGAGCCGATCGGTTTGAGTGGAACCGGAAGTGTTCCATTTGAACTGAAAGATGCCTTTGTTCCCGATCATCGCGTTCTCGATGGATTGAGTGCAGCCCGTGGGGAAAGCCCTGGCGCCAAGAGACATTCCATCCCTTTGTACAAAATGCCAAACTTGGGGTTTGCTCAGACTGCCCACGCTTCGGTGGCGGTCGGCGCGGCTAAAGGCGCAGTGTCTAGGTTTACGGAACTTCTTCGGACACAGAAGTCAAAGGGTCGACCGCTCGGGGAATCTCAAGTGCTTCAGATTAGATTAGCCGAAGCCTCAGCTGAAGCCGAGGCAGGCAGGTTAATGGTTTTGGCAACCGCGCGCGAAAATATGGCGCGCTTAAATGCCGGTCATAGACTTATGTTGGGTGACTTGGCCCGCAGCCGACGTAATTCGGCCTATGCGGCGAAGCTCTCGATGCAGGCCGCCCAGCGTTTGTTTGAAGGAATCGCCAGCGCTGGATTCCCGATTGATCCTCATCTCCAGCGGGCCTTTCTGGATATTGCCGCCATCGAAGCGCAAGTGGCGTTAAACTGGGATGCGAACGCCACGATATATGGCCGGTATATCGCCGGACTTGATTTGGAAGGACTTCTTTAACCCGAGAGGAAGAAATAGGTTATGTTCAATATTTTTGGAAAAAGCGACGAGAAGATTCAGGAACTCATCGATAACAAAGAATTTGATGAATTGCCGACCGAGGTCATCGATGAACTGGCCAAGGAGATTATCCTGACGACCGAGAGCACGCTTCCGGATTACAAAATTCTCGAACGGAGGGAAATCATCACTGCGGAATGCGTGTTTGGCATGAACCTGTTTCGGGATTTCTTCGCCGGAATACGAGATATTTTTGGCGGCCGGAGTTCCGCCTCACAAAAAGTGTTGCGGGACTCCCGCCGCGTGTGCCTGACGGAACTTCGGAGGGAAGCGCTTATCGCAGGAGCCAACGCTGTCATCGGCGTTGACCTGGACTACAGTGAAATCTCGGGTGACGACAAATCGATGCTGTTCTTGGTCGCTAGCGGCACCGCTGTCGTGGTCGAAAAATAGACGTTGGTTCAAACATTTGCCTTATTTGAACCACGGAAAGGTGTTACTAGTGAAGTTCGGCAAGGTGCAGTCGAGGAAGATTTTGACAAGGTAAGTTGAAATCATCAGTATCGCGTTTTCCAGAGCCTTCATCCAAGGGAGGATAATTATGAAAAAGGCCCTTTTTGTTGCATCGATTGCAGGTGCAGCTTTGATTTCGGCGTCTGTCTCCGCGCAGACGATTTCCGTAGGTACAACAAAAGGTGGGTGGACCAACCAAGCTGGTCAATCCCTGTCTAAAGTCATTTCTCAGTTGGCGGGTTTGCAGATGCGGTCTCAACCCATGGGCGGGTCTAGCGTTTATGTGCCGCTTGTAAATGCCGGCAAGATGGAATTTGGCTTGGTCAACGAGTTGGAGTCGCTCTACGCGGTGACCGGCACAGGTGCCTATCCCGGCCGTCAGCATCCTGATTTGCGGGTGGCAACGCCAACCATTCCGTTTCGCGTTGCGATCTTCGTGAAGAAAGATTCTCCCATCAAAACCGTCGCGGATTTGAAGGGCAAACGGGTCCCCAGCGGCTGGTCTTCACAGCGGATCATTCAAGCGTTGATGGACGGACAATTGGCAAGCGCCGGCATCAGCTATGATGACGTCGTCAAAGTGCCGGTCCCCAACGTCGTGAAAAGCGCGAACGATTTTGCCGCCGGCAAAGCCGATGCGTTCTTCTTTGTTTTCGGCGCCGGTAAAGTTCGCGAAACTGCTGCCAAAGTCGGCGGTATCCGGGTTCTGCCGTTTGACCCGTCTCCGGAAGCCTTGGAGCGGGCACGCAAGTTTGTGCCGCCGGCATGGGCCAAGCCTGAAAAACCGTCGAAGCGGAACGTCGGCGTGGACAAGCCACTTCACGTGATGACCTATTGGCACACACTGGCTACCGGTGCGAAAGTGTCGGACGATGTGGTCTACAAAGTCGTCAAAACCATGCATGACAACAAGGCCGCCCTCGTTAAAGCGTTCCCGGGTTGGGGCTCCTTTAGCCCGACCAGCATGGCGCTCAATCTGCCCAAGCTGACCTATCATCCGGGCGCTATTAAGTTCTATAAAGAAAAGGGCATGTGGCCGCCGAAGTAAGGTAGGCTTCCTGCCAAAGAATAGGCGGTTCCGTGGACAACCAAGATACTTCGGAACAGGCCGTCGAGACAAAAACGGCGATGAGCAGATTTATTGCTGTTCTCGCCGTTCTCTTGACGGTGGTCGCGATCGCCTGGGCAGCCGACCTGTTCCGCATGGCCGGGTTGTTGCTCTATACGGAGCAGTTCCTGGGCGGCATCATCGCAATTGCCCTTCCTTTGGTGTTTTTGTCAGTCCGGCATAGCAAGAAAGTCGATAAGCATTTAATCCCCTGGTTTGACTATCTGCTGGCGGCAATAGGGTTTGCCGGCGCCATGTATATGGCTGTCCGGTATCCGCAGCTTGCAGAACTCGTTTCCGATGCACCGACCGATGGGTTAATCTCCGGGACAATCGTTGTCGCCCTAATGATCGAGGGCCTGCGGAGAACAGTTGGGCATGTTCTGACGGTTCTTGTGCTCGCTTTTATCTTGATGGGACTTTTTGGTCATCTCTTGCCAGGCAAGCTCGCCGGCAAGGAAATGTTGGCCCGTGATCTATTCTATTACATAGCCTGGGACCCGACTAGCGTCCTCGGTATCCCTATGAAGATCGTGACGTCAATTGTCATGGCGTTTGTGTTCTTTGGTCAGGTGTTGACCAAATCTGGCGGTTCCACGTTCTTCACTGAAATATCCATGGTGCTGGTGGGCCGGTATCGGGGCGGACAGGCGAAGATTGCCGTCACAGCGTCTGGTTTCTTTGGTTCCATATCAGGAAGTGTGGTCTCCAACGTGGTGACCACTGGTGTTATCACGATCCCGCTCATGAAGAGCGCCGGTTATCGCGGCGTTCAAGCCGGCGCCATTGAGGCTGTGGCGTCGACAGGCGGCCAGTTGATGCCACCGATTATGGGCGCGGCGGCTTTTTTGATGGCGGAGTTTCTCGAGATACCATACACCGACGTGGTCATTGCCGCGCTCATCCCGGCGGTGCTTTATTACGTTGCTTTGTTCATTCTCGCAGATTTAGAAGCAGCGCGAACCAACATCCAGCCGGTTGCTGAGGATCAGATTCCTGATCTCAAAGAAGTCTTGAAGGCCGGTTGGTATTTTCCGCTACCGTTTGTTGTCCTGATCGTGGCGCTGTTTAATTTTAACTACTCGCCAGAGATGTCGGCATTGATTGCAACAGCCGTTATTTTGGCGACCAGCATGCTTTTCGGTTACAAAGGTAAACGCCTGACGCTTCTGGATTTTCTGGATTCCATCAGGCAAACCGGGCATGCAGTCCTGGATATCATCATGATTGCCGCCGCAGCCGGTATTGTCATCGGGACACTGAACGTCACCGGTATCGGATTCGGCCTATCACTAATTTTAGTGGAGCTGGGCGGCACCAACTTGTTCCTGCTTCTCCTGCTGTCTGCATTTGTCTGCATCATTCTCGGAATGGGCATGCCGACCGTCGCAGTCTATTTGATGCTGGCGACACTGGTTGCGCCGGCGCTGATAGAAGTCGGCATTAGCCCCATGGCTGCTCACCTGTTCATCCTCTATTTCGGCATGATGTCGATGATTACCCCGCCGGTTGCCATCGCCGCTTTCGCCGCAGCGACACTGACCGGCGAAGACGCCATGAAGACCGGCTTCGCCGCCATGCGGTTCGGCTGGTTCGCCTATCTGGTGCCGTTCCTGTTCGTGGTCGTTCCCGAACTCCTCATGGAGGGCCCGGGGCTCTCCGTCGCGTGGGTAGCCATCAAATCAGCACTGGGCATTTGGATGATATCTGTCGCGTTGATGGGGTACGTGATTGCCCACATCAGTGTCATTCAGCGTGTGTTATTCTTTATTGCTGGCGCGGCGATGTTTGTGCCGGATTCTTTGATCGATATTGGTTTTCCCGTGGCGGTTCCGGGTATCGTTCTGGCGGTCGTTCTTGTCGGAATGGAGTGGACTAAACAAAAGCAACAGTCCGTTGCCTGACGGTCTATTTAACCGCGTTGCGCCTTAAATCTTAGAAACTGATCCGCCAACACGCAGGCAACCATGGCTTCGCCGACCGGCACGGCGCGAATGCCGACGCAGGGGTCATGCCGGCCTTTGGTCGAGACCTCGGTCTCCTCATTGTCCACCGTTATGGTTTTGCGTGGTGTCAGGATGGAACTGGTTGGCTTGACGGCAAATCGAGCAACGATGTCCTGACCCGTGCTGATGCCACCCAAGATTCCGCCCGCATGGTTTGAGGAGAATGCGGGCCGTCCGTTCTCAATGCGCATTTCATCGGCATTTTCTTCACCCGTGAAGCTGGCCGCTTCGAAGCCCGCGCCGATCTCCACGCCCTTTACAGCATTGATGCTCATCAGGCCCTTGGCGATCTCGGAATCCAATTTGTCGTAGACGGGAGAGCCCAACCCTACAGGAACGCCGCGGGCGACGATTTCAATTACGGCGCCAGCAGAGGACCCCGACTTGCGCAATTCATCCATATAGGACTCCCATTCGGGGATCATATCGGCGTCCGGGCACCAGAATGGATTCTTGTCCACTTCATCCCAGTCCCAATTTTGTCGCTCTATCTTCTTTGTTCCGATCTGGACAAGTGCGCCTTTGATAGCAATGTTTGCGCCAAGGACTTTGCGCGCAACCGCGCCAGCCGCCACTCTGCAAGCGGTTTCACGAGCACTCGCTCGTCCACTGCCCCGGTAGTCACGATTGCCGTATTTGTGGCGATAAGTAAAGTCGGCATGACCGGGACGGAATAGGTCCTTAATGTCGTCATAGTCCTTGGAGCGTGCGTCGGTATTGCGGATCAGTAGGCCGATGGGCGTTCCGGTTGTCTTGCCCTCAAAAATACCGGACAGGATTTCGACGGTGTCGGACTCCTTCCGCTGGGTAGTGAAGCGGGATTGCCCCGGCTTACGTTTGTCGAGCCAGATCTGAATATCCTCTTCGTTCAAGGGGATATTGGCGGGAACACCATCCACGACGCAGCCGATGGCCGGGCCATGACTTTCGCCGAAGGTGGTGAATTGGAATAAGTGGCCGAAGCTATTGCCGGACATGGGGCTGCCGGCCGTTAAGCCGCCTCATCGCTTTTAGAGACAGTGATATCCGGGGCATCAACAGCTTTCATGCCGACGATGTTGTAGCCGCAATCGACATGATGGGTTTCGCCCGTCACGCCCGAAGACAAGCCGCTCAGCAGATACATGCCGGCGCCGCCGACATCCTCGCCCGAGACATTGCGGCGTAGGGGAGAATTGTATTCGTTCCACTTAAGGATATAGCGGAAGTCGCCAATACCGGAAGCAGCGAGGGTTTTCATCGGTCCCGCGGACAATGAGTTTACACGAATGTTCTGTGGTCCCAAATCTTCGGCCAGATAGCGAACACTGGCCTCGAGGGCAGCTTTTGCGACACCCATGACGTTGTAGTGGGGCATCACCCGTTCAGACCCGGCATATGTCAGCGTTAGGAGGCTCCCGCCGTCGGGCATCATCTGCTGGGCGCGCTGGCAAATTGCAGTGAAAGAATAGCAGGAAATCTGCATCGTTTTTGTGAAATTATCCGGGGTCGTGTCGACATATAGGCCCTTGAGCTCATCCTTATCCGAATAGGCGATCGCATGAAGCACAAAGTCCAGGCTACCCCATTTGCTTCCCAGTTCACTGAACACAGCATCAATGCTGCCTTCGTCGGTCACGTCGCAGGGCAATATAATGTCTGAGCCAATCGACTCGGCAAGCGGCGTCACACGCTTGAGGAGCGCGTCACCCTGATAGGTGAACGCCAATTCGCTTCCTTGATCATGGCAGGCTTTGGCTATATTCCAGGCGATTGACCGATCATTGGCGACCCCCATGATCAGCCCTTTTTTGCCTTGCATTAATCCACCGCTCGACGACATAAATCCCTCGCAATTCTTTCCCAAACGATTCCGGTTGATGCATCGGATCGTGGTCTAAATAGATTAAGTCATTCCTAAAACATTTTCGCCGAAAGAGAAAGTCGCACAGGCTTGCCACCGGTGTGAATGTCAGGTTGCCGAAATTTGCTTTCGGGCAACGAACAAGATACATACAATTTACGAGAAATTCTCTTTTAGTTCAGCACAGTTGCTCAGGTATTTTATCTTATAAGTCATTGATATGTCAGTAGAAACAAACGATCCCATTGCGCTATTCAAGGAGTGGCTGGCGGAGGCTGAGAGGCTGGAAACCGTCAACCCAACGGCAATGGCCGTGGCGACTGCCGACGCAGAGGGGCGGCCCTCGGTCCGGATGGTCTTGTTAAAGGGCGCCGACGATCAGGGATTCGTTTTTTATACCAATTCGGAAAGCCAGAAGGGACTGGAACTGGAGTCCAACCCACATGCTTCTCTCTGCTTCTATTGGAAATCCCTATTGCGGGAAGTGCGCATCGACGGGCCTGTTACCAAGGTATCGGACGAGGAGGCTGACGCTTATTTCGCCTCCCGCTCCCGGGGAAGTCAGATCGGCGCCTGGGCTTCGAAGCAATCTCGTCCGCTAGAGGGACGCTGGGAATTGGAAAAGAATATCGCCGCATACACAGCTAGATTTAACATTGGCGCGGTGCCAAGACCGCCGTTTTGGGAGGGGTACAGGGTATTTCCAGAACGGATTGAATTTTGGCAGGAACGGCAGTTCCGGCTGCATGATCGAATGGTGTATAGTCGGATCGAGAAGGGCTGGGCCGGTAATCGGCTCTATCCGTAAGAAAAGGGTGGTTGGATAACGTGCACGGCGACGAACAATTATCGCGTTTACCGGAGGGGAGCGGGGTAGATCCCAAATTTGCCAGCCTCATGCGCTGGGCAAGCTATGCGTCTGTGGCTGTTGCGACTGTGCTTATTGTGACCAAGCTTGGCGCTTACGCAGCAACTGAATCTGTCAGTCTGCTTTCCTCGCTCGTTGACTCGTTGCTGGATGCCGGCGCGTCGCTGGTTAATTTGCTGGCAATTCGTCACGCACTTCAGCCGGCGGATCGGGAGCACAGGTTCGGCCATGGAAAGGCAGAAAGTTTAGCGGGCCTCGCGCAGGCGGCGTTTATCGCCGGGTCAGGAATTTTTCTTTTACTTGAGGCCGGCAATAGGCTGATCCATCCCAAGGTGGTCTCTAATGGAGAGATCGGCATCGCCGTTATGGGGCTTTCTCTTGTCCTAACCTTAGGTTTGGTCGCCTTTCAATCGTATGTGGTTCGCAAGACAAATTCATTGGCTATCAGCGCGGATTCCCTCCACTATCGTGTCGATATTTTGGTGAATGTTGCAATCATCATCGGAATTTATTTCGCATCTTTCGGCGGCTTCCAAATCGTTGACCCACTCCTTGCAGTGGCGATTGTTATCTATATGGCATCAGGATCGTTTAAGATTGCCCGCCTGTCCATGGATGAACTCATGGACAGGGAGTTTCCCGACGAAGACCGTATTAAGATTCGTCAAATTGCCCTCGAACATCCGGAAGTTAGAGATGTACATGATATGAGGACTCGCTCATCCGGCCCTTATTCGTTTATCCAGCTACACCTGGAAATGGACCGTAATTTGACGTTGGTTCGGGCGCACGAGATATCGGATGAGGTGATGTACAAGGTTGAAGAGGAGTTCCCGAACACCGAAGTCTTGATTCACCAAGATCCTGAAGGTGTTGAAGAGCGCCGCGACGATATCTCCTAAATTACTTAGACTTCATTATATTTTCGGTTCAGCCGCTGGCGGTGTTGTACTATACTTCGGGTAAGAAAGAATTCTCGGGGAGGGAAGTGCAATGGCATTCAAAATGATCCTGGCGCCTATCCAAAGCGGGGAATCCGCACGCCAGACGTTAGCGGGCGCTTATGCGGTTGCGTCCAAGACCAACGCCCATATTCAGGTGCTGCATGCTCAGGCGGATGCCAAAGAAGCCGTTCCGCTTTTGGGTGAAGGCATGTCCGGGGCCATGATTGAGGAAATGATCGAGATTGCAGATCGTGATGCGGCTGCGCGCGCCTCCGAAGCCCGTACGCTGTTTGATCAGTTTTGTAGCGAGAAAAATATTCCTCTTATCGAAACGCCCGGTGATACAGGTGACAAAGTTTCCGCATCCTGGCGGGAATTGAACGGCAGAGAGGACGAAATTGTCGCCGATGCCGGAAAAGCCGCCGACCTTATTATCATTGCCCAGCCCAATGAAGAGGACGACCGCTCATCTCTGATGACCCTGCATGCTGCGGTATTCGAAACGGGGAAACCGGTTTTGATGGTGCCGCCTGATATGCCGGAATCATTCTGCAAGACTGCGGCTATATCATGGAACGGTACCGCTGAGGCTGCGCGGGCAGTGACGTCTTCAATCCCGTTGTTGAAGCTCGCCGATCAGGTCACTGTCTTTGCCGTCGAGACCGATAAGAGCCGTCATCGGACTAGCGCTGAAGAGATAGTCACCCATTTGGCCTGGCATGGAGTTGCCGCAACGCACCGGACCATCCTGCCAAGTTACCAAGGTCAATCTGTCGGGGAATCCATTGCTACTGAATGTCAGAAGGAAAATGCGGATTTGTTGGTGATGGGGGCGTTCACTCACAGCCGGTTGGTGCAGATCGTTTTGGGTGGTGTCACCCGCTACGTTATCGCATCATCCAAGCTACCGGTTCTTATGAACCATTAGCTATTGGCGTTGTCTTTAACCGAATAGATCACCTTGCGCTTTTGGTGGGCTGATTTCCTCGAATAAAAGTTTTTCGCTTACGAAGGGGGCCAGTGTTTCTTTGACCTCGGCGTAGGTACTGCCTTCGCTGATCCATGTCTCTTCAGAGTCTCGGTTTAGGATGACCGGCATTCTACCATGAATGTGCGATATCGAAGGTGAAGGCGCACAGGTGATTATGGTGAATCGGTCTTCTGCCCGTAGACCAGCAAAAGCGAACAAGTCCTCATCCTTTAGCCAAATGCGGGTTTTGATCTTGGCCTGACCGTCTTTCCGCCACTCAAAATAGGCGGAGGCGGGGATCAGGCACCGGGACTCCAGCAACGGCCTGAACGTTTTTCTTTCTGCAAGGGTCTCTGAACGGGCATTGATCAATGGCTTGTTGTCCCAATCGTTCTCAAGCCCCCAGCGCAGCATCTCCGCCCGGCCGGGTGCGGTGATGACGGGCACCCGGTTTGTCGGACGAACCTGAGGGTTCGGTGCAAATTCAGGGGGCTCTGAAAGATCAAACCGGACCTGTACATGATCCATCGTGTTGTCGACTTCAAATTGGGAACACATGGTAGGGGCTTTGACCTGATGTCGTTACGGCTGGCCTCGGCGTGCGAATTGGCCTAAAGCTAGGCCATGACCGATAACGCCAATATTGCAATAATCACCGGCGCGAGCCAAGGGATCGGCCATGCGACTGCTAAGTTGTTCCTGTCGCGGGGCTGGCAAGTCATTTCGTGCGCGCGCAGCCGGCCTGCAGAAGACCTGAGCGCGATTAAAGGCTGGTTGGGGCATATTGAGGCGGATCTTACTGAAAACGCGTCTCTGGATGCATTCATCAAGGAGGCAACCGGGCTTTTGAATGGCCGGGCCTTAAACGCGCTTGTAAATAACGCGGGCATGTCTCCGAAATCACAGAACAGGGAACGCCTGGGTGCGTTGAATGGCGACTTGGATGCCTGGCGCACTGTGTTTGAGCTGAATTTCTTTGCCCCGTTGAAGTTAGGACGAGGATTCGCGTCTCCCTTGGCTAAGGCGCATGGCTCCATCGTAAATGTGACCTCAATTGCCGGCCACATGATCCATCCCTTCGCCGGTTCAGCCTATTCGAGTTCCAAGGCGGCCTTGTCGGCACTGACGCGCGAAATGGCCAATGAGTTTGCAGCAATCAACGTTCGGGTAAATGCGGTCGCGCCCGGAGAAATTTCGACGGAAATGATTCAACCCGAATACGAAATGTTGATTCCCCGCATCCCTCTGAACCGGATGGGCACACCAGAAGATGTCGCCCGCAGCATTTACTTTTTGAGTTCCTCAGAAGCAGATTATGTCACCGGTACCGAAATATGGGTGACCGGCGGGCAACACATGTTCTAACCGAGCGTTTTCTGAAATTCGATTAGCCAGTCCAGGCGAGCTTCTAGCCGTTGGATATCATGTTCCAGCCAATCGCTCAAATAGCCGCTGTCGTTTTGGTGATGTGATTTCAGATCTTCTAGGCGCGCAAGTTCAGTTTCACAGACATCCATGAAAGCTTCGACTTGCACATTTTGATCCGCAGCCGGCAACAAGTTTAAAAAGCGGAACTTCAGCGCCATAATGAGCTCGTTGAGATCACTGGTTCCGGCGCGAATATTGGCCTTCAAAAGAACTTCAAATGCAGCGCGGCCATCGTTTGTGAGAGCAAGTTCCGGATTTTCAGGTGTGCCGTCGTCATTCACTGACTCAATCAGTCCCTCAAATCGCAAGAGTTCAATCGACTCTCCCATTAGCTCTAGAGACGGCCCGGATATACGGCTGATAAAATGTCTCACCGAATAGACGAGGTCGTCATATCGCAGTCGAGCCCTATCGGAATTTTCCGCCAACGTACCCAGCGCGCAAAGCCGGATTGCTTCGCGGGGGGTTAGGGTGTTGTCAGCGTACATCCGTTATTTAAGACGTGGCCAAGGGGCGGACAAAATCCACGATGGCCGATAATGTCTGTTCCGGTTGTTCCAGGTGCGGTGAATGACCGCAGTCTGCTATAATCTTAACAACACAATTATCTCTCAGTCCTGCGGCAATTCCCTGTACCTGCGCCTCCGTCCCGTATTGATCATCTTCGCCTTGGATGACCAGTGTCGGGAGATCAACTCTGGGTAGGAACTCCTCGATATTCCATTCCAGGAAATCGGGGTTAAGCCAAACGCCATTCCAGCCCCAGAATGCGCAATCGACATTATCGCCGTGATACTTTTTCAGTTTTTCGCGCAGGTCGGTCGTTTCAAAGGCAACCTTTGCTTCCTCAATACTCTTTACGGTGATCTCTTCATTGAAGATATGAGCGGCCAACAAGACGATGCCCTTGACTCTTGGGTCGCCGACACCGCCGGCATTAATGATAGAAATTGATGCTCCGTCGCTGTGTCCAACCAGGATGGCGCTCTCAATACCCGCTTCATCCAGGACCCGGGGCAATACGTTCAGACCTTCATGGTGCATGAATTCGACTGGTCGGGGGAGTGGGATGGAGGTTGAGGCGCCATAGCCCTGGCGACTGAAAACAAATCCCGGCAGACTTAGGGTGTCGGATAGGAGTTTGGGAAAATTCCGCCACAAGGCCACGCAGCCCAATCCCTCATGGAGGAAGACAAGGCAGGGTTTGCCGGACGGCATGTCCCCATTGATCCAAGCGCATTCCAATCGAACGCCATCGACGGTGATAAACTCTTCTGTATTCGTCATCGCTGCTTTGTTACCGTTTTTCTGCTCTTGTTTGATGGATAAAGCGTGAGGAGGCGTACCATGTCCGAAACGGTGAGACAATTGACCTTGATGGCCGAGAAGTCCGCTAGACTTCTGAAAAGCAATGGTCAAACCATTGCCGTGGCTGAGTCGTCAGCCGGGGGCATTATATCCGCCTCTCTTCTTTCCGTACCAGGCGCGTCATCTTACTTCTTGGGGGGAGGCGCAATTTATACGCGAGAGGCCCGCCGTGCGCTTTTGGGACTTCCCGAAGAGATCGTCACAATGCGCGCAGCCACAGAAGAGTATGCACTGATTGTGGCGCGGGCGATCCGAGACAAGTTGGGGGCAACTTGGGGGCTCTGTGAGACGGGTGCCTCAGGCCCAACGGGGAACAGCTATGGCGATGCAGCCGGGCACGCGTGTTTCGCGGTTGCCGGACCGGTGGAAGTGTGCAGGACGATTGAAACAGGTTTGGAGGATCGGGAAGGTAATATGTGGTTGTTTGCTCAGGCAGCGTTGGTGCTGTTAGAGGAGTCTTTGGGCAGTTCTTCCTGATGCCATTCCGCGGCTTCCAAAGCTCCGGACACGTCAAATTCGTGGGGTAAACCTAACCAGTCCAACGCCTCTTCAAGCTTGTAGAACGGTTTGCGGTCAATATTTTCTGTCTCAAAAAGGGCTTTGCTTTGGCGGCTGACCCCATAGTTGACCTGAGAAGCGTGCAAAAAAGCCAGTTTGCATTTGTCCAATTTAGTGCTGATGTCTTCCCAAAGATCTACCTGATGGGAAAGTACGGCAAAATTCGCCTCGGCATAGTCCATTTTGCGGGCGTCTGTCAGGAAATTGTATCCCGGTTTGTACTCGGGATCGTTGATAATTTTGCCAAGGGCTTGAACAAAGTGCCCCGCAGAGAACTTTCCACCTCTCTCGATGAAAACACATTTGTGTTCCGGAACGACGCTGTACCTATACATTACAGGCAAGGGTACCCTCCCTGAGATTCCAACGCGCGTTTGGGTTCGTTAGGGCTAATTATAAACTACCATAGTACTCAATGGGGTGGAACGCAAATTAGGCTGATTAAAATCAGCGATAACAGCCCTTTTCTACGCGGCCGCCTTTATACCTAACTGGGTCCAGATTTGCTTCATCGCTTCCACCAGCTTGTCCATGTGTTCGTCCTGATGAAGGGGTGTTGGCGTGAAGCGGAGGCGTTCTGTGCCCCTGGGGACCGTTGGGTAATTGATCGGTTGTACGTAAATATTATGCTGGAAAAGCAATTCGTCGCTAGCTTGCTTGCAAAGCACCGGATCTCCTACCAACACCGGTACGATATGTGTGACCGAGGGCATAACGGGAATGCCGGCCTCAATAAATTTCTGTTTGAGCGTGGCTGCTCGCTCCTGGTGTTTCTCACGAAGTTCATTGTGTTCACGCACATAACGTACACTTGCGAGTGCGCCGGCAGCAACTGATGGGGGCGGGGATGTCGAGAAAATGAAACCGTCGCCATAAGAACGCACGAAGTCGCACAGGGCCTCAGAAGCCGCGATATATCCGCCAACCACACCAAATCCCTTGGCCAGGGTGCCCTGAATAATGTCGATCCGGTCCATGAGACCTTCTCGTTCCGCGACGCCAGCGCCATGTTCGCCGTATAAGCCGACAGCATGGACTTCATCAATGAAGGTCAAGGCGTTGTACTGGTCTGCGAGATCCAGAATTTCCCCAATCGGCGCAATGTCGCCATCCATAGAATAAACGGACTCAAAGGCAATCATAATCGGCCGTCCCGGCTCGATCTCCTGTAACTTGGCTTTCAGGTCCTCAAGATCATTGTGTCTGAAGATTTTCTTTTCTGCGCGTGAATGCTTGATGCCGGCAATCATAGAATTGTGGTTCCAAGCATCCGAGACGATGACCATGTCCGGCATCATCGCGCCGATGGTGCTAAGTGTCGTCAGGTTCGCAACATAGCCTGAGGTGAAAATTAGGCCCGCTTCTTTGTTATGGAGACTCGCCAGTTCTTGTTCCAAAAGAACGTGGTAGTGGTTTGTGCCAGAGATATTCCGAGTACCACCCGCGCCGGCGCCGCTTTTGTCCAAGGCCTCATGCATAGCCTCTATCACCAGTTTGTTTTGGCCCATGCCAAGATAGTCGTTGGAACACCAAACGGTGATCTGGTTAACGTCACGGCCCTGGTGGTTCTGGGCCAGAGGGAAAGCGCCGGCTTCCCGTTCCAAATCAGCGAATACCCGATACCGGCCTTCGGTATGTAACGCAGAAACCTTGTCCTCGAAGAACTGATCGTAATCAAACCGCCGGTTCATAATCTTAGCTCCTGGCCGCAATCTGCTTTTTCTAGCAGATTTTGGGAATTGCGCGCCCATCAAATGTTTAGGAGATGGGTAAAATCCTATAATTTCCAAGTGTTATTTATCGATTTATTGCGATTTGGTCCATGCCAGAGTATCAACTAGAGCATCATCAACCAAATCGAACATTTGATCAATTTGGTCGGGCTCGATGATCAATGGCGGCGCGAAGGCCAATGAATCTCCCATCGCCCTGGAAATTAAGCCTTTTTCCTGGGCGTGGGCGGCAAGATAAGCTCCCACGCCTCGGCTGACCTCAAAAGGTTCTCCCGTTTCTTTGTCGGCGACAAGTTCTAGGGCGCCAAGAAGACCGACGTGGCGGCATTCACCGATCAGAGGATGATCACTGTATGATTTAATCCTCTCCCCAAAATGTTTTGCGACCCTCTGGACATGACCCACGATGTCCATTTCGTCGTAGATTTTTAGAGTTTCCAGAGCAACTGCGCAGGAAACAGGATGACCGCCATAGGTGAATCCATGGCCGAAGACACCGATCTTTTCACTTTCTTGGACCATGTATTGAAAGATGTCCTCGCTCACTAGAAGCGCGGAAATCGGTAAATATCCTGAGGAGAGGCCCTTAGCCATGGAAATCATATCCGGCTTAAGGTCATAGGTTTGGCAGCCAAACATATTTCCAGTGCGACCAAATCCGCAGATCACCTCGTCCACAACAAATAAAATGTCGTACTCACGCAATACAGCCTGAACCTTCTCAAAATAAGTGGCGGGCGGCGGAAGCACACCGCCCGCGCCCATGACCGGTTCAGCGAAAAATGCAGCGATGGTTTCCGGTCCTTCATTCTTGATGAGCTGCCGAAGACTGTCGGCGCATCGGGTCGCAAACTCTTCCTCACTCTCATTTTCCATTCCAAATCGATAGTAATGTGGGCAATCGGTGTGAAGAATCCGCTCAATTGGTAGATCAAAATCGATTTGGTTGTTCGTCAGGCCGGTCAGGCTCGCCGTGGCAATGGTGACACCGTGATAACCCTTGGTGCGGGAAATGATCTTCTTTTTCTCGGGCCGACCCAGGGCGTTGTTGATGTACCATATTATCTTGATCGCCGTATCATTCGCTTCGGAACCGGAATTGGCGAAAAATACCTTCGACATCGGGACCGGGGATATCTCCAACAGCCGTTCCGCCAACTCTACGCTGGCCTCATGGGTTTTCGAACCGAACCCGTGGTAGAAAGGAAGCTTGCGCATGGCGTTGGCGGCGACATCTGCCAATCGCTCATTGGCAAAGCCTAGAGATGTGCACCACAGCCCGGCTAAAGCCTCGATATAAGCCTTGCCTGTGTCATCATAAACGTAAATGCCATCTCCATGGGTGACGACAAAGGGGCCGCTCCTCTGATGAGCGCTGAGGTTCGTATAAGGGTGCAGGACGCTGGCGACATCCCGGCCGGCTAAGGAATTTGGCCGCACGCCCATTGGTCTTCTCCTTCTCGGGTTTTTCTATTGAATGAGGTTATACCGAAATCAATCGCGGCCATAGTGGTCGTCGAAACGCTCAATATCATCTTCGCCGAGATAGTCCCCGGTCTGGACCTCAATGATCTGGAGTGGGGCGGTTTGTTTGTTCTCCAAGCGGTGCATTTCACCCACGGGAATAAACGTCGATTCATTCACTTGAAGATCAAAATTGTGATCCCCTTTGGTTACCGTCGCAGTTCCAGCGACGACCACCCAATGCTCGGCACGCTGTTGGTGGCGTTGCAAACTAATCTTTGCGCCTGGGGAAAGTTGAATCAGTTTCACTTGAAAATTTGAGCCGATCTCCAGGGATTGGTACCAGCCCCAAGGCCGGTAGACCTTTGTATGGCTCTCGTGTTCCAAACGTCCAGCCGTCTGCATTTGTTCGACCAAGATTTTGACATCTTGCGCCTTCGATTTATCGGCGACCAAAACGGCGTCATCCGTAGATACAATTATTGAATCATTTATGCCCACGGCCGCGACCATGCGCGCACCGGCGCGTATGTAGGTGTTGGCAACATCATGAGTGACGGCGTCGCCAATAATGACGTTTCCATTTTCATCTTTTTCCGAAATATCCCAAAGTGCATCCCAGGCTCCCACATCATTCCAGCCTAGGTCCGCCGGTACGACGACGGCTTTTTCGGTTTTCTCCATTACCGCATAGTCGATAGAGATGGACTGGCAGGCGCAGAAAGGCTCTGGCGCAAGGCGGACGAAATCCAGGTCATCCGTTCTATCTTCGATGCATTTACGGCAATTTTTGGCAATTTCCGGCGCCAGCCGATCCAACTCCGCCATATAGTCGGCGGCTCTGAACATGAACAAACTCGCATTCCACAGATAATCGCCTGACTCCACAAATTCGCTTGCGGTCTTTAGATCGGGTTTCTCCACAAATTTGTCGATACGCAAACATTTCGCGACGTCGTCAATTTCTTCCCCACTTTTGATGTAGCCGTAAGCCGTTTCCGGCGTTGTTGCCGCTATTCCGATGGCAACCAAGTGGCCTTTGGAAGCGGCTTCTGCTCCGGACTTGATCGCTTCCAGAAAGTTTTCCTTTTTTTTGATAACGTGGTCTGACGCCATAACCAAAAGAACTGAATCTGGTGTCGTGTCCTCGAGCCAAGCTGCCGCAGCGGCAACGGCCGGAGCGGTGTTGCGGCCTTCAGGTTCCAATAGGATTGCTTGCGGCGCCTGGCCAACCCTCTGCAATTGTTCCCCGACGACAAACCGGTGGGTCTCATTGCAGACAATGACTGGGGGCTGAAACCGACTATCCGACACTCGTTCAGTTGTTTCCTGAAGTAAGCTTTGATCCGAGACCAAGGGCTGCAACTGCTTTGGATAAAGCGCCCGGGACAAGGGCCACAATCGGCTGCCGACGCCACCGGAGAGTATAACAGGCACAATTTTGGGATCGGTCGAGGCGGTCACGTGTTTGAGTATCCGGAAACTGGGCGGTGTGTAGAAATGTATCGTACCTACTTAAACCAGATTCCCGTTGAAGTGAAATGAATCGCCGCCGACCACTATGTTTCTGATCTTGGATCCAGCGCATCCTGCAGGCCATCACCAAGAAAATTGAATGCGATCACTGTGCAAAATATCGCAGCCCCTGGGTAGACGGCGAGTTGCCAGGCATCGAACAATCTTTCCTGAGCATTGGTGAGTAGATTTCCCCAACTCGCAATCGGGGGCTGAATACCCAGCCCCAGAAAGCTCAACACGGATTCCAGTAAGATGACATGGCCAATGGATAGCGTCATCGCGACGATGATGGGTGATATTAGGTTTGGCAGAATGTGCACGAACATCAGGCGCGCCGCACTGGCGCCTTGAGCCCGCGCGGCCAGGACAAAGTCTCTTTCTCGAAGGCTCAGGGCGGAGCTACGGACCAGCCTTGCGACACTTGTCCAGCCAACCAGCGCCACGATAACAATAATCCGGTACAGACTGATACTTTCCGAATTTGTGATATCTGGGGGAAGTCCAAGTTTTGACAAATCAAGCGCAGCGAGCACGATCAAAAGTGGGAGCAGCGGTAGGGCGATAACGCTGTCGGTCGTTCGCATCAGAAGCGCATCAAGCCAACCACCCCGGTATCCCGCCAGTAGGCCTATGGCCGTGCCGATGAAAGCCGCGCCGAGTGCCGTTGCCAGGCCCACCAAGAGTGAGACCCGTCCGCCATAGAGCAGACGCGTGAAGATATCTCTTCCTAGTTCGTCCGTGCCGAGCCAGTATTGCGCCGAAGGGGGCGCGAAGCGAGCCAGGAGATTTACTTTATTTGCGTCGATGCCGAGAAGCCATTCAAACCCGGAAGCGCTGAGCGATAGTATAACTAGAACTCCCAGAAAAAGAGCGCTGCTGACGGCCAGTTTGTGGTCTAGAAACCGGCGCCAAGCCAGCCCCCAAGTCGACTGGGAAGATGTCGAAAGACCCACCGTCATTTGTATGAAATCCTTGGATCGAGCCAACTATAGGCGAGTTCAGCGAGCAAATTCCCCAAAAGGGTCAAAAAGGTGGCGAACATCAGGGTGACCATGGCCAAATTAAAATCGTTTCCCATGATCGCATCGAAGATCAGTTTACCCATGCCGGGATAGGCAAAGATCGTTTCAACGATCAGCGCGCCTGAGAATAAAAAACCGAAATCCAGTGCAATGATTGTAACAACCGGTATGAGCGCATTACGGAGAGCGTGTTTAAAAATGACCCTGGTCTCGCTTGCTCCTTTGGCGCGGGCGGTTCGAATGTAGTCTTGGCGAAGGGTCTCGATCATAGAGGCACGGGAGAAACGTGTGTGATTTCCAATCCCGTGAATGGTGAGGGTTGCGACGGGCAAGACCAGAAACTTGGCCTTATCCCATATACTATCGACACCAATTGTTTCAGTGCCGCTGGCAGGCAACATCCCTAGGACTACGGAAAAGATAGTGATTAAAATCAGCGCCAGCCAAAATGACGGCAGGGAAATGCCGGCAAAGGCTATCAAATTTATACCGTAGTCTACCGCGTGATTTTGCCTGATCGCTGCAAGCACGCCAGCCGGGATGGCAATGACCAGAGTCAGGATGAAAGAAATGCCGAGTAGAATTATGGTATTGCCGAGAGCCGGGATAATTGCTTGTAGGACCGGCTGCGCTTGAAGACGGGAGTATCCAAGATCGCCGGTCAGCGCATTGCTCATCCAATTCCAATATCTTTCGACAATGGGAACGTCGAGTCCGTGTAATTGTCTGAGCCGGATCGCGTCTTCCGGCGTCAATTTAGGGTCGGCGCTGATCATGAGATCAATGGGATCGCCGGGCATGAGACCCATGAGCCAGAATATGACAAACGACATGACACCCAGAACGATCGCAGATTGCAATGCTCGATCAATTAGGAACCGGCTCACGTGATCCGCTCCGGGCGCGCAACTGTCTTCAGGTTTTCACCATTTGTCATGTTTGGATATTGAGGAAAAAAAAGACCTGCCGCAACGGGCAGGCCCTCTTTAAGAAATATAAGAACCAGAAGAAGTAGGGGGTAGACCTATTCGGCTGACTCCATCAATCCCTCTGAAATATTCAAATTAATATTAATCAAACTGTCGAACAGCTCTTCACTCGGGTCCGACAGCCCCTTTGTCGTTTGCTTATCGACGAAAATACTCAGGCTCATAAGATTGGCCTTAAGGTCGCCCGGCAATGTGTTGCTGCCATCACTCACATCGGCTTGAATAATTGACCAAAGGAGCTGATTATATTTGAGCGCTTTTTCACAGGCGTCAGTGTCGTCTAATTTCTGTTTCGCCTGATCAAGTACATAAGCTGCTTGGGAGAACGCAGCGGCGTCCATTTCCCGCTTATCCGAAAATTGCACTTTAGGTTCATCCGCCATGTGTCACCCTCTGCTACGCGTGCTTGAAAAGAATTTTTAGTGTGAACCCCTATAGAAAAGCCGAAAAAATATACGGCATTTTCCGAAGAACTTGCAACACCTGTTACGAATCAAGCACTTGCACCCTATTCCAAAACCCTTTCTCAATCGTTACCAGGAAAGTGGCACGCAACGATATGAGCATAAGTAATGTCCCCAACACTTTCCAGTTTAGGGTGAACATTTCGGCAGATTTCCTGGGTTTTTGGGCACCTTTCGTAGAACGGGCAACCGGTTTTTTGGAGATGCCGAACAGGTCTTTCCCTGGCTAGGTTTCGGTGTCTGGGGCGCTTCTTTGTCGACAGTTTAGGTGCGGATGATATCAGTAGACGGGTATAAGGATGTTGCGGCGTTGCGAAAATCGATTCGACTGGGCCCGATTCCACAATGCTCCCCAAATACATCACCGCGACACGATCCGCCATGTGAGAAACGACGGGAAGATTGTGACTGATGATCATGTAGGTCAGATTCCTGTCCTTCTTCAGTCGCATCAACAGGTTGATGATCTGACTTTGGACTGACACATCCAGGGCCGACAGTGGTTCGTCGGCTATGATGAGTTCTGGGTTGGAAATCAGCGCTCGTGCAATCGCAATACGTTGCCTTTGTCCACCGCTGAATTGATGGGGGTATTGTTGGAGTGCAGATGCTTCCAGACCCACAGTGTTGAGGACATCGACTGCAGCTTGGTGAAATTCCGATCGCGGCCTATCACCGTGTATCAAAAGCGGTTCAATGAGAATATCTTTGATGCTTAATCTTGGGTTCAAAGAGGCATAAGGATCCTGAAACACAAGTTGTAGTTTCTTTCGAATACGACGGAGTTCTTGTCTCCCAGCGCTATCGATTGACGTTTCTCCGTAGAATAGTGTGCCGCCATCCGGCTTCAGAAGGGTGGCAAAGATTTTTGCGAGCGTTGATTTTCCGCAACCGGATTCACCCACAAGTGCAAAAGTCTCTCCAGTCTTGAGGCTCATTGTGAAATTGTCCACGGCAAGAACCTCGCTGGTCACGCGACCAACTAAGCCTGGACTCTTGACGGTAAACCGCTTTGACAAGTTGTCGGCCTTCAACATGATCTGAGCTGTTGGGTCTTCCTTAGTCATGCCCCATCCGCCTTGAAACAGGCAACAGAATGCCTAGGCGAGACCTTTTTAGGTGCGGGTCGTGATAGGGTGCAATCGTTGTCGCTTTTTGGGCATCGGGCCGCAAATGAACATCCACTCGTCATCCGGTCGGCAGGGTTCAGAAAGCCATTTAATGTTGGCAGCATTTTTCCGCGATGTTCAGGCCGGGGCAGCGTGGATAGTAGGCCTTTCGTGTATGGGTGGCGCACTTGATCCAGTAAATGTTCGGTCGGAAAAGTCTCGACTAAATTGCCAGCATACATCACCGCCACGCGGCCCGCGACCTCGGAGACAACGGCTATATCGTGGCTAATGAAAAGGACGGCCATGTCCAGCTCTTCCTGCAATTGAATTAGAAGATCGAGGATTTGTGATTGGATGGTGGTGTCTAGCGCCGTTGTCGGCTCGTCGGCGATTAACAAATCTGGTTCACAGATCAGCGCCATCGCGATCATGGCGCGCTGGCGCATACCGCCGGATAATTCATGAGGGTAGGCATCGACTCGGCGATCGGGATCAACAATCCCAACTTTATCGAGCAGGGCAATTGTTCGTTCTCGTGCCTCTTTTTTCGCGGCGGTATGATGCAGCTGGTAAGCCTCTGAAATTTGGTCGCCGATGGTGAAGACCGGATTCAAGGCGGTCATGGGTTCCTGGAAAATCATCGAGACGACATTTCCTCTAATTTCCCTTCTCTCAGACTTACCAAGGCTAAGGACGGATTTACCGTTCAACCTGATGTCGCCGTCCAAGATCTTTCCACCTTGAGGAATGAGATTAAGAATGGCGTAGGCCGTCATCGTTTTGCCGGAACCGCTTTCCCCCACAATACTCAAAGTCTCGCCTCGACCCAGTGTAAGTGACAGATCACGTACAACAGGAATCATAGTCTCCGAGTTTTGGTGTGGGCCGGAAAACCCAACTGTCAGTCCCTGGATATCCAACAGAGGAACTTTTCCTGTATTAGTCATTGGCCTTCATTTCCGTCAGCGCCGCAGACACTCGCTCGTGCGCCAAATCCGGTTCCCCATTGTGGGCGAGCATCATTGACCTGACGCGATCACGCAACTCGATCGCGCCTGTCCAGTTTTCGTCGACCTTATGCTCCGCCGGAGACTGAGGCGGTAAAATTAATATCCGTACCCTACCGGGCCGGGGGAAGCCGGAATCGTCTCGCAAGATTGATCGCGTCCCTCGGAGGACGACGGGAACAACAACTATTCCTGCCTTAACGGCGGTAGTGAATGCGCCCATGTGGAACGGCAGCAAGCCGGACATACGGGTAAATGTGCCTTCAGGAAAATAGACCAGGCGCTGTCCATTTTTGATGGCGGCAGTTAAGGCGCGTGCGTCGTCTAGGCTCTTGTCGGTCTCAAACCGGTCCACGAAGTGCGTTCCCAGACGTGACAAAAAAAGACGCGCGATAAAACTGTTTTTTAGTTCGCCCTTGGCGACAAAGGAAAACCGTCCGGGTAGTGCGCTCAGAAGAACAGGACCATCAATGTAGCTTGCATGATTGACTGCATAGAGGAAAGCTTGGTCCCGGGGGATGTTCTCTTGCCCTTCGACAGAAATCCGAATGCCGCACAGGCTGGTCAGCAGCTTTAGAATTCCACGAACAATACTCCAGCGGAGAGACGCAAGGGGTGTAATTGCGACCAGTATCCAGGCGGGCACCGCGGCGACAATGAGCATCAACCAGGCATATATGGCATACAGCCAGCTCCCGGTCGTGCGTATGCCCCGGCGAACGCTCGGCAGGATGCTCATTAATGCAACCCGAAAAATCTGCAAATTAACGCTGACACTGCTTTTGCCCGCCTGACCCGTCTCATACAGTGCTTTGGCGGATTGGCGGCGTATCTTGCCGCTGGACGTTTTGGGGACTGACCGGGGCGGCACCAGCAAAATTTCGTCGGGCGCTGCGCCGGCCAAGTCAGTGACCATGCCGATGATCTTTCGCTTGATATCGGCCTGCTGGTTATCCCCACGTCTCCGGCTTTCGGCCATGACGATCAACCGCTCCGCACCGGAACTGCGATCCGAATTGCCAAAGACGGCAACGTTTCCGGCTTGGATGCCATCTATGGCGCCGATGGCCTCTTCTAGTTCGGTCGGGTAGATGTTGCGGCCGGCGCGAATGATCAGATCTTTTTCTCTACCCGTTATGTAGATTTCCCCTTCGGACAGATATCCGAGATCGCCCGTATTTTGCCAGTCCCCGTCAAACAGGGCGCGAGTCGCATCGTCGTTGCGGTAGTAGCCGGAGGTGGCGGAGGGGCCTCTAAACTGAATCCGCCCCTGGCGGCGATCTCCCAGCTCGTGGCCGGTGTCATCTACGACCCTGATTTCGTGACCGGGTAACGGCAGCCCGCAAGCAGGCACAATCGTGGCCCCAGCATGATCCGCTTCCACCGGAATAGCTTCTCCCGACAGGGCCAGTTTTTCACGATTGACCGAATCGGCTTTTGGACCGCGGCCCAGCGGCGGGAAGGCGAGTCCCACGGAGTTTTCGGCCAACCCGTAGACCGCCATCAAGGACTCGCGCTTAAAACCGTACGTAGCGAACCGGTCACAAAAGCGCTCCATCGTGGCCGGGCTGACGGCCTCTGCGCCGTTGAATGCAACCCGCCAGCTCGAAAGGTCAACATCCTCCAGGTCTTCATCTCGCAACCGATTAACGCACATCTCATACGCAAAATTGGGAGCGCCCGAGATAGTGCCGCTGTACTCGCTGATGGTCTGTAGCCAGCGTTGGGGCCGGGCAAGAAAGGTTAAAGGCGACATGATGACCAGAGGAATGCCATAGGTCAGACTGCCGAGCCATGCGCCGATCAGCCCCATGTCGTGATAGAGGGGCAGCCAGCTGACGAAGACGTCGTCGGGACTGGCCTGAAGTTGCCGGCCCATGGCGCGGATGTTGGCCAATAGATTGGCATGACTGAGGATCACCCCCTTAGGGTCACCGGTGCTGCCGGAGGTGAATTGGAGAAATGCCGTGTCGGTGGGGGAAGCCTGGGGTAGGGGGGTGTAGATCGTGGCGGCGGCTAATTGTTCACGGGTGACAACCGATCTTAGGGTCATTGATTGCACCGACATCAACTTGGCGAAGGGCAGGGCTTCGGCCACGGTAATCATAATGCCGGCTTGAGCTCGTTCCGCAATTTTGGCGTGGCGGAGGAGGTGTTCTTCCATCTGCTGGGGGCGCCCGGGTGGGTAGACCGGCACAGGTACGCCTCCGGCCAAAAGAACCCCAAAGAAGCTAACAAAATAATCCCGCCCGGTCGGCAGCATGAGCAAGACGCATTCACCCGGCGCCAAATTTTGATCGATCAGACCACTGGCGACAAGGAGGGCCTCATTATAAAGAACCCGGAAGCTGATTGTTTCGTTCTCGTCATCGGGCTGGATAAGCCTGATATGAGTATCATCAGGATGGGTTTGGGCATGCCATTCCAGGACTTCGTTCAGGGTCTCCGCATGCTCGGGGGTGGCGGTTGAACCGGTTTTCAGCTCAACGTCGTCAGGCATATTTTTTTTGGCGCCCGGGGGAGAGGAGGTTGAGAGTTCCCGCCAGAGATCGCGGGGCGTTTCCGCCCGCTGTATGACGGCTTCCGGCAGGGAAATATCAAACGAGCGTTCCAAGCGGTTGACCAACTCTACCCGTGACAGGCTGTCCAATCCCAAATGGCTGTCCAGGGAGACGTCGAGCCCAACAGCTTGGCCCAATCCTTGCCCGGGATGGAGCTCGTCCACGACTTCTGCGACAACGGAGAGCAATTTCTCCATGTCGTCTGCCATATTTTTGCCATCACGTGCTGGTGTCACTGGTGTCGGCCTTGAGTTTTGTGTCATCGGAGATAAGAGGCTATCGCAAATGTTAGTGGAAAACCACGATACCCCGTTTGTCGGGTCCGGGATTTCCCTCCTGGGCGGAGTGCGATGGTTTGGCTAAAATGGCGAAGAATGGCATGATTGGTATAATCTGAAAATCGGCGCTCCGTTTGGTGGCCAAAGATAAGACTATAGGTGCTTTTGGTATGAGTTCTAAATATTCAATTCTCTTGGGCGCACTCTTGGGTGCGGTGATTCTGGTCGGTGGCGTTACGGCGGCGAAGGCCAATCATCAGGTGCAGCTGCAGGTTTTCATGATCCAGGCCAAGGAAAAAGGCAAAAGCCGCACATATAATCTGCCCGTTACCGTTTTGTTGCAGCCCGTCAAAAGAAAGCGCGCATCGGACAATGTTTGTCGGCTGTCGCCGAGGGTCCGGGACGGTATTCTCGGCTATTTCAATGGAAAATCGTTCACGATGATCGGTAGGGGCAAGATGGATGTTGCGGATATCGCGAAAAAGCTGAAGCCGGTTTTTTCCAAGTCGCTCGGTAAATACAAAGGTTTTGTCACGGACGTTAGCGTGCAGCAGGGGCTGCCATACGTATCCGGTTCGGCAGCGACCATGTTCAATAAGCAAGGCTGCATGACAGCATCCCATCCGGAAGAAATCGAACGCCGCGAACAGGAGAAGAAAGAAAAGGCGGAACGGCAGCGGGCCAAGAAAAAGAAGTAGCCTACTTCGTCCCCCAGTTTTCAATCCACAGTGTTGTCGGACCTAAATGGCCGGTGGGCGTCACGCCGGTCAGCCATTTCGGCAGGATATAGGCGTTTGCCCGGAAATAGAGTGGTATGACCGGCAACTCGGTCGCATAGATATGCTGGAAACTTTGCCACAAAGCTCGGCGTTTTTCTTTATTCAGTTCCACTTCGATCTGCTCGATAAGCGCATCCATCTCTTTATTGCGGAAGCCGGTATAATTCTGTCCCGCCCAATTGTTGTCGGCAGTGGGGATGTGATCGGAATGTAAGGTGCCGCGCGGTACGCTCTCCGGCGCTGATATCCACGCGAACATCGCGAAGGCTGAAAATTTTCGCTGGGTCACGGTCTGGCCAAAGAACACGCGGGCCGGTTCGTTGCGGATGCGGACGTCAATCCCCAACTGCTTCCATTGGCTTTGCAGGACCTGCTCCACCAGTTCGCGAGTCCGATTGCCAGCCGTAGTCATCAGCTCAAAAGACAGTTTCTCACCTTTGGCATTGTGACGGATGCCGCGGCGTTTCACCGACCAGCCGGCACGATCCAAAAGAGCAGCCGATTTCTTGGCGTCAAAGGCATATTGCGGGGCATTTTTGTCGTAGATCCAATCCAATGGGTTGATGTTCGTGTGCGCCACTGGTTGGCGGCCGCCAAAGAGTTGGTCATTCAAGGCCTGGCGGTCGATGCCCCGGACCAGCGCCTCCCGGACCCGGCGGTCCTTGAGGATCGGGTTGTCCAAATTGAGATCAATGTGCTCGTAGATCAGCCCCGATTTGTAGACGATGTTGAACTTGCTGCCGTGTCGTTTGTCAAAGGCGAGAGCCTGGTCGATGGTGATTCCCAGATCGCCAGAGATCATATCGATCGAGCCTGAAAGGAGATTGGCCTCCAGGGCGGCGGTGTTGCCGATGACCCGGATGACCACTCGCTTGAATTGAGGTTTCTTGCCCCACCAGGTTTCATTGGGGACCAAGACGACGTGGGAGCCCGCCCTGACTTCGGAAATCCGGTACGGCCCGAAATAGAGGCCCTTGTTGGTCGTGTCGCTGTCGAAGGTTGTCCGGTTTTTATATTCGGCCGGGTTGGCGTCGAATATTTCTTCATCCAAATGGGCCGGAATGAGTTCGAACCCAGAGATGGAATTGTAATCAAAGAACAGCTTGTCCACATGAAAGGTGAACGTCTTATCGTCTTTTGCGTCGACCTTATAGACCCGGCGGTAAAACTCCTGCCCCGCGACACCACTTTTTGGATGCCGGCCCACTTTCCAGGTGAATATGACGTCTTTTGTAGACACAGGAACACCGTCGCCCCAAGTGGCGTCGGGACGGATTGTATATGTGACTGCGATGCCCTGTTTACCATCGGGGGTGGTTTCTTTCTTGGCCAGACCGTTTTCGATGGTGGGCAGTTGGGTGCACAGCATACACATCAATTTCCAGCCGGGATCGTGCATGGAAAAGGGCCGCCGGGTGGCGCCCAGGATGTATGACTTGGCCAGCATGGAATCGATATTCGGATGGAAGGTGGACGGAAACTGGGTCAGTCCGATGGTCAGCGTATCCTTGGCGGCATTCGCCGCACCGGACAATGTGGAGGCTAAGAGAGCCGCGAAAATCAGGAGCTTGTACATGCCGAAATCTACCCAACACAGACCGTGTCAGCAATCGTCTGTCGTGCCATAATTGCGTCACGATCCTGTGCTTCGTATGATTCAAGTCACAGATAATTGAGGATGGCCGGTTAACCTATCGCCGGATTAAAATTTGCGAGATAGCGTTTATCGTTTATGAATTGCAGATCAATCCCGGAAGGGAAGGAGAAGAGTAAATGTTGAGATTTGGTTTTGTAATTGCCGTGCTCGCTGCGATTTCGATGACGGAGCCGGATGTATCGGCCATGGGTTCCGATTCATCGCCGAAGACGCCTACGGCGAGCGAGAACTTTGAGAATGGCAAAAAGGCCGTTTACGCCGCCAAGTATGATCGGGCTATTCGTCTGATGAACAAGGTGGTCGCCGAGCAGCCGAAAAATGCCGATGCGCACAACTACATTGGTTTTGCCTATCGCAAGATGGGAAAGTTGCATGAAGCGGCGGCTTCCTATCAAAAAGTCTTTGCAATTGATGCGAACCACAAAGGCGCATTGGAGTATCAGGGCGAGCTTTTTCTCAAACAGAACAACCTCGCCAGCGCTCAGGCGAATCTGGCCAAGCTGACCGGGCTGTGCCCGTCGGGCTGTAAGGAACAGGCCGAGTTAAAACGGGCGATTGCGGACTATCAGGCCGCCAACCCGGCGAGCCGCGGCAGTTAAGTTTCCCATCATTTCTAGGCAAAAGGGCGCACTGCGGTGCGCCCTTTTTTTTGTCGGTCATTTGTCAGCGTTGTCCCGTTCGATGACTTGGTGAAGCTCCCGGGTTCTGGGACTTAGCGTGATCCAGAGCCAGTAAGCAGCCCCCAGAGCGGTCACGCCCAGGATGGTCGAAATTAATCCCGAGAACTCGGCAATTTGGCCGACGATGAAGGCGCCCAATGCCGGGATGGCGCGAAGGGTGAGGGCGTAGAGGCTCAATACACGCGCTCGCATTTGGTCTTCAATGTTGATCTGCAGAAGGGTTTGGTTGGTGATTAGGACGGCCGACGAGCAGATGCCGTAGAGCACCAGTAACACCGCCCCGATAAGAATATCCTGGGTGAAAAGAAACACGCTCAGGATAATCGTCGTTGCAGCAAAATTAAGGCTCATGATCTGAGCAAAACCTTGCGCCCTGCCTCGGCGGGCGAACCATAGGGACGCGATCATGGCGCCCGCGCCGGCAGCCGCGAGAAACGTCGCCAGAGTAGACGAGTCGGAGTTTAAGGCGCTTCCCACGAACGCGGGCATGAGCTCAATCACCGGGCGGAGAAAGATGCCCAAGGCGATGGCGATGAACATAAGGTGGCGCAGCCGGACGTTGGACCAGGTGTATTGAAAGCCTTCCAGGAGTTCTCGCCCCATGGACCCTCGGGTCGTGGGCTTATTCTGAGTTTCGTCGATCTTGATAAACAACAGGGCAATCAGAAAGCCGCTATAGCTTAGAGCCTTGAAGGCGAAGGCCAGACCCGCGCCGCCTAACGCCAGTAGGCCGCCCGCGACAGCCGGTCCCACGAAGCGAGCGCCTTGGGAAACAGACGTTTGGACCGCCACCGCCGGGGACAAATCCTCTCGCGGGACCAGCTTAGGCAGAATTGCGAAGTGCGCCGGGAATGCAACGCTGTTAAGGATGCCGATAGTGACCGCGAACAACGCCAATAGTTCCACCGTAATCCAACCGCCGAAGCTGGCAATGGAGAGCATGGTCATGACAATGGCGGCAAGAAACTGTGCCCAGAAGAGCGCCCATTTAGCGCTCCACCGGTCGATGAGGACGCCGGCAAGGGGCCCCACGATTACATTCGGCAGGGTCTCGGCGACAACTATTGTGCCGACCCAGGCTGTCGATCCGGTCAATTCCCAGGTCAGCCAGCCGATGGCCGTGAAAAACACAAACGACCCAGTCAATGACAGGGCCATGCCCCCGCAGTACCAAGCAAAATTTGGAGAGCTCAGTGCCCGGCTAATGCCGCCGAAAGTAGCTTTGGGGTTCCCGCCGCCGGGATCATCGGCCATCGGACTCGCCTCTATCCATGGCCCATACCGCTAGCTACTTACCGCCGTGCGAGGCCGACCAGCCGGTCGGATCAGCCAGGAAGTCACGGACGCCTGCAATGTCTTCTGGTGCGAAGTAGCCGCCGGCTTCGGCGGCCGCTAGAACGTCCCACCAGTCACAGAGATAGTGTAGATTGACCTTGGCCTTGGCCATGGTTTCGTCGGCCCCTGGAAAGGCGCCATAGAAAAACACGACGAAGACATCGGAGACAGTGCCGCCGGCATTCCGGATCGCATCGATGAAAGTGATCTTGCTGCCGCCGTCGGTGGCCAAGTCCTCCACCAAAAGGACATGACTGCCCTCCGGCATGTCGCCTTCAATCTGGGCATTGCGGCCAAAGCCCTTGGGCTTTTTTCGGATATAGAGCATCGGCTTGGAGACGTCTTCGGAAATCCAGGCGGCGTAAGGGATACCCGCCGTCTCTCCACCGGCGACCAGATCAACCTTGGACATGTCCATATCCCGGTTGAGCATTTCCACACCCATCCTGATGATTTCGCGCCGTTCTTCCAGAAAGGCGATGACCTTACGGCAGTCGATGTAAACCGGGCTCGCCCAGCCTGCGGTCAGGATGTATGGCTCGGCCGGCCGGAAGTTAACCGCCTTGATGTCGATGAGATGTTTGGCGGTCGCTTCCCCGGCTTTTTTCTGCGCTTCGGTGCGCTCTCTATTTACCATTTGTAAGCTCTCTCCGTGCATGATGTCCGTCTTGTGTACGCAAGATTCGGAAGCCTGACAAATTATAGTTGGCTGCGAGATTTCGTAAAAATAAATGGCCGTAAAACAGCGGTCTTATTGGTGGACGTAGCGACCCTTGAATTATTTCAGTACCCGGCAGGATCGGCTGCTTTCCGACGCTGTTGCCCGGCATGACGCCGGTGATCTTCAAAGCGCGGAGAGTCTCTATCGAGATGTCCTGAAGCTTAATCCGGCCTGTGCCTCGGCGCGCCACAGGTTGGGCGTCATCGCCTATCAAATGGGTAAGGTGAAAGCCGCCTTGAAATTGATCGACTCGGCGGTCGTGTTGGAACCCGAAAATCCGATCTTTCATATGTCTCTCGGCGCGCTGCTGCGCCAGCAAGGCCGGCTGGCGGAGGCCGAATCTTATTGCCAAAAAGCGGTGGATCTGGACTCTGGCAATGTCGACGCTGCGAATAACCTGGCGAACGTGTTAAGTGATCTAAAACGGACCGAAGAGGCGATCACGGAGCTTCGCCGCGCCCTTGAGTTGGCGCCTGGTCATCCGATGGCGTCGCTTAATTTAGCCAGCATCCTGCGCGGGCAAGGTGACTTGCTTGGCGCGGAGAAGGCGCTGGACGAGATCGCGGTCAGTGTGAAAGAGGCGCCAGAATATCAATATGAAAGAGCGCAGCAACGCCTGGAGGCCGACGAGCCGGAGCAAGCAGAGAGCGCTTTTAATCGGGCGCTGGACAGTGCGCCCGGCACCCCTGCGTATCTGAATGGGCTTGGTCTTGCCCGCCGGGAGCAGGGCGATGTGGCCGGCGCGCTGACACTGTATGAAGCGGCCATTCAGGCCGATCCCGGTTATGTGGAGGCGAGATGGAATCGCGCCGTGGCGCAGCTGCTTCGGGGTAATTTTAAGGCTGGTCTTGCCGATTGGGATTGGCGACGTCTCCAGAACGCGTTCTCCGAGCGCGTCTTTCCGCAGCCATTATGGACGGGGAAACGTCCCCGGCGAGGCAAGCTGCTTATTCACGCCGAACAAGGGGTGGGCGACGAGATTCTCTTTGCCGGGCTGTTGCCCTTGCTGCTGGCCGGAACATCGGACCTAGTCGTGGAATGTGATGCACGGTTGGTGGGCCTGTACCGGCGTAGCTGGCCGGGCCTGGAAATCGTGGCCAAGGCGGAGCCGATTGACCCAGCCTGCCTGCCTCCGGAGATCAGCGCCCGGGCGGGCATCGCCGATCTGGTCAAACTGTTGCCGCCGGAAGGTCCGGAAGGGCGGGTGCCGGACGGCTATCTAAAACCGGACCCGGATCGGGTGTCAGCGTTTGGCGAGCGGCTAAAATCGCTGGGCCCCGGGCCCTTTATTGGTATCTCCTGGAAAAGCGGCGCCTGCAAAACCGGCGGTCGGAAATCCACACCGTTGGCGGCTTGGAAGAAAATTCTGACCATTCCCGGCGCGGTATTCGTGAATCTGCAATATGGGGAGACTGACAAGGAAATTACATTGGCGGCAGAAACGTTTGGCGCGCCGATCTTCACAGACCCGGAACTGGATCGCTTCAATGACTTGGACGGACTGGCCTCTCTCATGTCTGCACTGGATGCGGTGGTTACAACGTCGAACGTTACAGCGAACCTGGCCGGGGCCATCGGTGCGCCGACATATATGCTGATCGACCGTGCTCCGTTTTGGTATTGGGGCGATAGCGGCCCCACCGTGCCGTTCTTCCCATCGATCCGGGCGTACCGGCAGGGGGTGGATCGCGATTGGTCGCGCGCAATTCGTGAGCTCGCGGCGGAGTTGTCCGCGTCGTTGTCGAAAGAGGCGAGGACCGGATAAATGAACCATCACCCCGCCGCTCCGCCCAAGCCGAAGACGTCAGTCAACGACCTGATGTCGAGGGCCCTCGATTGGCACCAGTCGGGCGCTCTGGATAAGGCCGAAAAACTCTACAAGAAAGTTCTCAAGGCCGATCCCGGCAATGCGGATGCGCTTCACCTATCGGGCGTTGTTGCCCATCAGCTCGGCCGCCATCCCCGCGCTATCCAATTAATCAAGAAGGCGATCCACCGAGACGGCAATCAAGTCGCGTTCCATACCAATCTGGCGGCGATTCATAACGCGCTCGGAAGGTGGCAAGATGCGGAACAAACCAGCCGGGCGGCGCTAGAAATTGATGAGAACCACGTGGATGCTTTGAATACGCTGGGACAAGCGCTCTGGCATCAGGGGCAGCTTGACGAGGCGATTGCCGTTCATACCGCCGCGATCAATCTTGATCCCGGCAATCTCAATGCCCGGACCAATTTGGCGTCGCTGCAGGCACAGATCGGCCGCAACGAGGAAGCTGTCGAGTCTCTGAAGCTTGTCCTGAAACAGGACCCGAAAGGCCTTTTGGCGATGACCAATTTGGCGACGCTATTGACTTCCATGGGGCGGTTGCCTGAGGCGGAAGCCTATTGCCGGCAGGCCTTAGAGATCGATCAAAACTGCGCAAAGGCCGTTCACTGTCTTGGTGTTATCCAATCTACCCGTGGCGAGCTGAAGTCAGCGGCAGGGACGTTTAAGCATGCTTATGCGTTGAGTGGCGATGTCGGAGAGACATTGCTTAATCTCGCGTCAGTTCATGCGGCGCTGGGAGAATTTGAAGACGCGATCAGATTGTTCCAAGAAATCCTGAAATCTGATCCGAATTCGGCCAAGGCCTATTTCAATTTGGGTGTGTGTTATTCGGAAAAAGGCGACATGGACGAAGCCCTTTCCTGTTTTCGGGCGGCTATAGAGATCGACCCGAGGAACGTCGAGGCCTACTACGCCCTTGGCACAACAGGGAAGGAAATTCTCAACACCAATTTCCTGCAGAATTTGCTTCTTCTGGCTGATGACCCCGCAATTTCGATCGAAGAACGGGTCAAGGTGAACTTTGCGCTGGCCGCCCAGTCCGAACGCCAAGGCGCCGTTGGGCCCGCTTTTTCCTTTTACCTGCGCGGGAATGGTTTGCGGCGGGAATTTTTAGCCTCGCGTGGACGGGTTTATGATCCCGTCGAGCATCGACAGAAAGTGTCGCAGATCAAAGAGCTTTTTACTGAAGAGTTTTTTGAAGAGCGCTCCGAACTAGGGGACGCGTCAGATCAGCCGGTCTTCATCGTAGGTATGCCGCGATCGGGTACGACTTTGGTAGAAAAGATCGCGGCGTCACATCACGCCGTTGTTGGCACTGGAGAACGGGATGCAGTGCCGAGGTTTGCCGACAACTTTGGGCGAAACGAAGACCGGGAAGAGTCTTATCCGGCGTCAATCGCTGGTCTCACGGCAGGACTGGCGGCAGAGTTTGCAGAGACTTATCTGGCCGGCGGTCTGGGGCTAGAACCTCAAGCCTCTCGAATCGTCGACAAGATGCCGGCGAACTTTATGTATCTCGGCGTGATCGCGCTGTTGTTTCCAAGCGCTCGGGTTATTCATTGCCGCCGCGATCCGTTGGATACAGGCTTGTCCTGCTATTTCCAAAATTTTGTGCATGCACACCCGTGGAGTTGCGATCTCCACCTGATCGGCGAGTTTTATAGATGCTACGACCAGATGATGGCTCATTGGAAGTCCGTCTTGCCGTTACCGATCCTCGATGTGCAGTACGAAGACGTGGTAGCGGATCAGGAAAAGGCCAGCCGGGAAATTATCGACTTCCTCGGTTTGGACTGGGACCCGAACTGTCTTGACTTCCATAAGACAAAGAGCACGGTCCGCACGGCTTCAAAATGGCAGGTGCGCCAACCGATCTATAATAAATCTGTGGGGCGCTGGCGGAACTATGCGGCCTACCTGGCGCCGCTGATCCAATCACTGGAGATTGATCCGGCTCAGTTACCCTTGCGGCGCGACACGTAGCCCTCGGGCGTCAGGTCTTCGAAATATTCCGCGATATCGGGATGATTGACCGGTTTGCCTGAATAATCTGGTTCCAGGTTCCGCTCGGCGACATAGGTCCGGAGTTCACTGTCGTCCACAAGCACGTGGTACCAGGGCTTTTCCCGGGGCGGGCGTGACCGCGCCACCTGATTGTACCAATCCTCGGTGCCGTTGAAACGGTGATCAACGTCGATGATCACGCCTCGGTAATCGAATTTTCTATGATGGATCAGCTGACCCACTCCGAACTTCGCTTCCGACTGTGGTAAATCGTTGGGCATGGTGAAATGTCTGGCTCGTTGAGGCTGGCTATCTTATGAAGTGAGGACGGAGATCGCCCTTTTCCAGGTTATTGTAGCGTGAAGGACCCCGTGGGCAAAGTAAACCGGCGCAAACATGACTGAATATTCGGCCACAGGCAGTCATCCCGATATTTGGGTTTTGACCGACGATCGGCCCGGGACTGCGAACCAGGCCTTGGGTGTGGCCGACGCGCTGGCGCGGCCGTATGTGGTTAAAGCGTTGAACTACGGTCCTTTGGCCTGCCTGCCGAACCCGTTATTGGGGAACACTTTGTTAGGGCTGAGCGCCGAGACCAAGGCGTCCCTGATCGCACCCTGGCCGGCACTGGTGATCGCGGCCGGACGCCGGGCCGGGGTGGCCGCTCGTGCTATAAAGTCGAAGAGTGGTGGGACAAGCAAAATCGTTCAGATCATGGACCCGGGCGCATGGGGGCGGGCAGTGCATGACCTGATTGCCGTACCGGAACATGATGACATACCTACTGGGCCGAATTTACTGCCCATCGCCGGCGCCCCGCATCGCCTGACCGAGGAGATTTTGGCGGAGGCCGGAAATAATTGGTCGGTGGGCTTCGCAGAATATAGAAGGCCCTTGATCGCGGTGTTGGTTGGCGGTGGATATCAAGGTGGAAATTTTGATGCGCCAAAGGCGGTAGCACTCGGTCGACAGGCGGGGGCTTACGCTAATTCCAAAGACGCCTCTCTGCTACTCATCGGCAGCCCCCGTACCGGCGGATTGCTGGCTGATGTCGAAAGCGGATTAGTTGCTGAAGATGTTCTGCCGGTGCTGACCTATTCTTGGAGAGCGGGGACCGAAAATCCCTATCTTGCAGCCCTTGCGTTGGCGGACGAACTGATCGTTACCGGGGATACCGTCACTATGTGTTGCGAGGCCTGCTTCACCGGGAAACCGGTTTGGATTTTCTCGCCCGACGGACTGGCCGGCCCCAAGCATTCCCGTTTTCACCAAAAGCTCTATGAACGTGGATACGCCGCGCTCCTGGGCGGCGAAGCGGTGGAAAGCCCAGCGCAGTTAAACGAAGCAGTCCGAATCGCTGATAGAATCCGCGAGCTCATGAATTGGTGAGTCGCTAGGGGAAGGCCGGTATACGCCTTGTCCCGCCCACTTATGGAATTGTTTACGTTCCATCTGTATGATCCGATCCTATTGATCGTTCCCACGACAGTGAGAAATTCCCCATGACCCAGCCGGGAAATTTCCCAAACGAAGAATTGCTACCCGATGGCCTAGGTTATGATTTGGCAGATCATTTCATGGCCTGTGCAAAGTTGGGGCGGTATTTGACCGTCGCGTCGGGCTCCCGGTTTATTATCACTGATGATCTAAGAGACGAGACGGTTCTCCACGAAGCCGCTGCGGTCGCCGCGATTTTCTCCAAGGACACTTTGGTCGCCGAGGCGGCCCTCTTGCCGCTCAGCACCTCAATCCCAATGATGGAGGTATCGAAGCGGGACAAGTACGAAAGGTTATTCTGTTTGATTGAGCAGGAGACGCTCGCGCCTAACGTGAAGGAATCCGCCCAGGCACTGATCGAGTCCCGGTTCCGGGCTTCGGAAATCCGTGATTTGGAAGCCGAACTGGGTGAAAAACTCAGTCCGGCGCGCATCAGATATCGCGAATTCCTTCTAGTGGTGAAACAGCTCATGGAGCGGAAAATTTCCGCAAAGCCCTTCGTTGACGAATTTAAAGGCTTCACTCAGGACGTGGCCGGCCGGTTGGATTTCGGTATTTACAGTTTTTGCCTGGACAGCCTGTTCCGGAGTTTAGAAATCCCCGAAGCCGTAAAGAAGTTGCTGGTGTTGGAACTCTTGCACTATCCGCCACTGATCCGTCGGGAACTACTGAGCAATGTCCTGGCCTATCCGGGCCAGACCATGGATTTCATTTCCTTTGTGGCAAATATGATCGAGCGGCACCTAGAGCCGACCACCGTCGTGGAAATAGAGCTGTTGAAGGATTTGAAACTGAGGCGTTTTTCCATGGAAGCGGTGAGCGCGCTCGCGGAAAAGTCTCACGTTTTGAATTAGGAAATTCTGATTTCCAATTCGCGGTTGGCTTTGAGGTAGTTGTTGTCCCGCTGCCAGCGTTTTAGGACACTCTTGGCGTCTTTGATGTCCAACTCCTCGTAGAACTTTAGGATGTTGCGGATTTCGTTGCTGAAATCCTTGACTGAGTTCGGGTTGGCTCGGCGGCTGAGCGCGAAAATAGTCGAGAACTCGTTTTTCTCGACACCGACCCCCTTGCAGGCGATCGCCAAGCCTTCTCCGCCGGGTTCAAACAGGATGCGCCGGAGGAGTTGTTCCCGAAGGTTGGTCACTTTTTTGAACATGGCGATAAAAAGGTTCACTTCACCGGCGCGCAATACATCCAAAATCAACTCGGGATCAATTTTGCCGTTCGCTTCCAATTCATCGACCAGGTCCTCGGCGCTTGATTTAAGCCGTGTGGTCGATGCCTGCGCAAAGAGTTGGACCGCCGATTGTTCCAGCAGATCATCGATCGCGCCTTCATCCATTTCGAACTTCTCGGAAATGTATTTCCGCATCGCCGCGGAAACCCAGAGGTACATCTGCTGCGCCAGTTTATCGTCCAGTTCATCCCGGCGGAGGATGGGTTCGCGGAATGTATCGACCCGTTTTGCCTGATCAACCAGATACTGCATTGTCTTACCCGATATCTGAGCGCTTTTATTTTCCAGCAAGGTGAGAATGACCTGATCGTGACCGCCTTGGACAAGCGCGTCGGAGACAGATTCACTGACATTCTGCCGAATGGCGATGGCCATTTGATGTTCCATCGTCCGGTGGCGGATAATCTCGATAAGGTTCTCGTCCTGCAGAACGCCAGACTTGGTCAGGATTGGGTAGGCAATATCGATTTCATCGCTGGCCAGGAAGTGGGCGAGGTCATCTGGCATATTCGGCCAATCGCACAATTTTTCGCTGACGATCTTTCGGACCGTGCGTTCAAAATCATGAACCAGCCGGTGTAGGATATCCAGGGTGAGGGTTTTTTCTCGGTCGGAGAGCTCGGTGCCTTGTTCCAAAAAAAGATTTGAAACGGCGTTTGCCAAATTCTCGCGCCCTTGGACAGATTTGTCCCTGGCGATTTGCAGCAATTGATCCGTGCTCATTGCAGTCTCAGCATATCATCGTATTTATTTGCGATAGCAACACTCGCATGCCATGGGACCGGTTATTCCATCTATTATATGGTTGTTCAATGCCGATTGTTAAAGGGAGCCTAGGATAATTTCTAATATGAATTTCCAGGATAAGTATTTCAATTTTTATGTAATTTTTATTTAAAATAAAACAAAATAATTATTAAATAAAAAATATTTTAATATTAATTAAAACAAGTAATATACAAATAATAAGAGCGAAACATCGTTCTGGCTGTAACAACATAGGCACAGCGTCGGTTCGTCGGGATCCGGCCGACGCCCAGCCTGACGGAGAGGGCCGCGGGGGTAGTCCTCTCCGTCACCCCATTTGGGGAAACTCAATTCAATTTTTGTACGAGTCTTAGGCGCGGACCTGAAAGTGGTCGACCGTGAAAGTCTGGGAGAAGCGCCGCCACGCCGCCGCCAAGCCTGTTGTATACAGGGCGTATCCTGCTGCTTGTTGCATGTTTATCTCCATTGCGATGGGTTTTATTTCATGTGGTGGCGAGGATAGGGAACTTCAGCGATTCTAAAAAATAGATAATAATTCGATTTTTTATTGGAAAAAATGATATAATGGGCGGATGAGAAATAGGCCTCTCCCCTCCGTCCGCCAGATGCGGCATTTCGTTGCTCTCAAAGACCACGAAAATTTCAGCCGTGCTGCGGAAGTATGTCTGGTCGAGCAGTCCAGCCTAAGCGCCAGCATCCGGGAGCTGGAAAATTTGCTCGGACGCCAAGTAGTCGAAAGAACCAAGCGGCGGGTCACCTTTACGCCTTTGGGCAATGAGCTTGCAGAAAGGTTCCGCGGCATTCTTCGGGACACCGAAGATTCCGTGGATTTGGTGGCGGCTTCGGAAGCGCCCTTGGCGGGGGAGTTGAGGTTAGGTGTTATTCCCACCATAGGCCCGTTTCTCCTGCCGCGATTGCTGCCGCAACTGCGGAAAGACTATCCGGATTTACGCTTGTATCTCCGGGAAGAGCAATCCGACGCCGTACTCTCCAAGCTGCGGAGTGGCGATTTGGATGTGGTGATAATGGCATTGCCCTACGAGACTTCCGGTCTGACGGCCAGAACAGTCGCAAATGACCCGTTTTTTGTCGTATTCCCTCGTGGTCATGTGTTTGCGGACCAGGAGAGCGTTCATTTGAGAGCCCTCCAGGAGGAACCGCCGTTGGTCCTGGAAGACGGCCATTGCCTTAAAGATCACGCGATGTCTGTCTGTAGCCTCAAACCCGAGGGCCCCGCCGCCGTGGAAGCGACCAGCCTGAATACGCTGGTGTATATGGTGGAAGGCGGACTCGGCATCACATTGCTGCCGAAATTGGCCATTGATGCGGGATTGTTGCGTGGCGTCCGGGTCGATGGCCGACCACTGGCCGGGAACCAGCGTGGACGCGATATCGGTTTGGTCTGGCGCACCCAAAGCGCCCGGACGGCGGAATTCGAAATTTTGGGGGATTTAATAGCGGCAGAACTGGGCACGCCGGTGTCACCACGTAAACGTCACGCAAAATGATGACGGGTCCTACGAACGTGAATTGATCCCTGTCCGTTTTTTGGCGAAGATATGTCCATCTGTTAACACGAGCGAGGGAGGCAGTCTTGGCGGTCTCATATGAAAATTCTGGCTTTAACATACGGGCTGATTTGGCCGAGTCCCATCAAGACGCGCTTGAGCATTTTGCCGCGCCGGGCACCTGGCTCGATGGTGCGAAACGGGTGGCCGTTGCCGCCGAAGTGCGAAACGCCCGCCAATGTCCGCTTTGTAAGGAACAAAAAGCCGCCCTATCACCCAATGCCGTTCAGGGTGAGCATTCGTCATTGGGTGAACTTTCGGCTGCAGAAGTGGAGGTTGTCCACCGGATCGTTTCCGATCCCGGCCGGTTAAGTGAAAGCTGGTATCAGGAAACCACGGGCGATTCCATCGCGCCGGAGGCCTACATTGAAATGGTGGGTATTATCGCCATGACCATGATGATGGACACTTTCACCTTTGCCATGGGGTTGCCGGACAACGACCTGCTGCCGGCTAAAGCAGGTGAGCCCACTGGATATCGGTCGCCAGGCGCGCGCAAAGATGTTGCCTGGGTGCCTATCACCGAGCCTAAGGACGCCTCAGAGTCTGACGGACCACTCTACCCGAGCCCCAATGCCGGCTATATCCATCGCGCTTTGTCGGCTGTACCCGACTCCAAGCGCGGCTATTGGGATTTGGCTGGCTCACATTATTTACCGGGCGCCAGCGTGTATGACTTTGATACGGACCTTCGGGCCATTAGCCGGCCTCAGATTGAGGTGATCGCGGCGAGAGTCTCCGCCCTCCATCAGTGTCTTTACTGAACGACGGCGCATGCCTTTATGCTCCGTGAGAGCTCAAAAAACCAAGAAGCCGATTTCGACCTGAGCGGGGTTACAGGTGGGGTCGCCGACGATGGCGATATTCCTCAGGCCACGCTCTTGGCATCCTTTGCCGAGGCCGTCGTCGAGCGCGATGCCGACAAACTCATTGGGTTGCGGGACAAGGTGAAGTCCGCGCTGGGGGAAGCTGCACTGGTTGATGTTGCCGCGACAGCCGCCGCATTCCATGGGTTTGTCCGGGTGGCGGATTCTACAGGTATTCCCTATTCCGGAGCAGCGGGTGGCCAAGACAGCACTGATCTTCGGGCCCAGGTGGGGATCGATCAGTTCTATGCGGTCCAACTGGGGGATCGGCACTAGCCCAATTTACGGTTTGTTAAAATAATATCATATGATATCAAATTATCATCGAATCGTGATAAGGCGTGTGAGAGATCGCGCGCAATTATAGGGAGACAGATTATGTCAAAATTCGTTATCGCGCCGCACATGCGTCTGCATGAATGGGTCGCCGAGGAAAAGGACTATTTTGCTCAGGAAGGGCTCGATTACGAGTTTCGGGAGCAGTTGGATTCCCAAGACGGCAAACGCCACGACCTGGGCGACAAGGTCGGTGCCTATCAAACCTTCGAAGCCGGCCGGACCTGCGACGTGAGTTCCGCCTGCCATTGGACGGTCAATGTGGCCGCAGCTTCTGGACACGGCAAATTATATGCAGAGGCCTATTCGGTTTCGCCCTGCGGCATATTCGCGCATCCGGACTCCGGCATAGAAGGCCCGGACGATCTGGCGGGCGTGCCGATCTCCGTTGGCTATCAATCGGGCAGCCACTATTCGACGATACAGGCGCTGGAACAGTTCCTGCCCCGGGATCAAATCAACCTATCCTATTCCGATGGCATGCTGTTTTCCCGGCTGGAGAAACTGATCGACGGCAAGGTGCCGGCCGCCAGCCTGTTCAGTGGCAGCTATTATTTCTTGGATCAACTTGGCTTTAAGAAGGTCGCCGAAACCACCTTTATGATGGCGACGATGATCACCGGTGATCCCGATCCTGAAGATGTGCGGAAGTACTATGCGGCGTTGAAACGAGCTCAGGCGGATATCGACCTTCGTCCGGAACTCTATGTGCATTACTACAAGAAAGAGTTCCCGGCGCGATTCCATGACATGATGGACCTCCGCTATTTCGGACCCGGCGAGCGGATTGTGTTCGAAAAGTATTCCCAGGAAATGTTCGATCAATCCCGCGACTGGGTGTCGGAGCGGGATATCTTCCCGGACAACGATCTGGGCGCAAACGACTATTCCAACGCGACATATCAGGTCGCCGCTGCCGAGTAGAACTTACAGATTTACCGAAAGCCGCCGGTCTCAGTACCGGCGGTTTTTTTATGCGGCGATCAACGTGCGATCAACCAGCCAGTAAACGCCGGCGAGCAGTATTACCGCGGATAAGACCCGCACCAGCCGGGTATTCCGTTCTTGGCCAGGCTCAAAGGAGAAGGTGCGCCTGCCGAGAAGATTGTCGGCGAGGAGGAGGAGCGGGAAGCCGATCCCGACCAAGGCGACCTGGCCAATTTCCACACCGATATTGAAGCTGGCGAGCGCCAGGACAATGCCGTCGCTGGGAATGCCGAAGTCTTTGAGTGCGCCGGCAAAGCCAAAGCCGTGAACGAGGCCAAGAAAAAACTTGGCCATCCACTTCCGATCCACGTCCTGGCGGAAAAAATTTTCGGCGGCGACATAGATGATGCTGGCGGCGATTGCGGCCTCGATGAACAGGCTGGAGATAGAGATCACATCCAGCACAGCGAGGGTGAGGGTAATCGAATGCGCCACCGTAAACGCCGTGACAATCTTAATGAGAAAGCGCATGCGCCGCGCCCATAATAGAAGCGCCGCCAGGAAAGCGATGTGATCGATACCGATGAAGATGTGCTCTATGCCGGAGACGGTGAACCTGCGAGTGATCTCTATGACGCCTGGCGGCGGGCCGGTGATGGTCAGCTCGTTATTGCCGGGGCTCAACAGGATGCGCGTACGATCGGGCAGCTGTCCTAACAGGGCATATTGTCCGGCGTCTGCTGATTGTTCGAAGAACAGCGTGGTCGCATAAACAACGTCGCTTTTGACCGCGCCGCAGTCCCAGCCGGTCGTTAGAATGGCCGACTGAAAACTGGCCTCCAGGGCGGATGCGCCGGGCGAGCAATCCTCATCGGTACTACCGAACAATTTGGTTTTGGACAGCACATAGGTGGTGACGCGGTCCTTTGCCGCCGCCAGAGAGTGGGGATTGACGATGCCGCCCCGAATGGTGAGTTCGGTATTCAGGGCTACATTCAGATCTGATCCTTCCATTGTGATGATAGTGGTGATGTTGCGGGCCTCATCAATCTTGAACTCGACGATGGAGAGATTGATCTGGTGGGCAGTTGCTACGGCCGTCCAGAGCGAAAATAGAATCACCGCACATAATCCGGCAGCAGAGTTATAACAGCGACGCAGGGTCACTTACCCGGTTTGAAAAATTGGTGTCGCGTCGGGTGCGGGGAAGCCGCCCCGCACCGCGCCGGCACTGACATCGCCGAAGAAAGGCTCGAAGCCCGCCGGCAATGGGTGGCTATTCGGCGGCGAGAACCAGAGTCGCAACAGATGCCGCTTCTTTTCCTCTTCTTCATAATCCTCAAAGGCGGTCCGCGTGTGCAGTGTGAGGTGGTTGTTTAGGAACTGAATATCACCCGGCTGGAACATCATGGTCAGGTTGAACTCGTCGCGCAGGCAAATCTCGTCGATGAAATTGAGCGCTTCGGCCTGGACGTTGGTCAACGGCGGGGTGACGCCCCCCAGCTCCGCCGTTCGTATGTGTGTCCGCGTGTACCGCCCGGCAAATCGCCCGTTCTCCCAGGCGAAGATCGGCTGGGTGTAGTAGGGGGACTGGCCCGGGAGTTCATTCCCCTGGCGTCCCCAGTGGTAGGGTTGGTAGAGCACTTCCAGCAGATCGGGGCGCTCCGCCAGGATCTGGTTGTGCACGGCGGACATGCTGACGATCCGGCTAAGCCCGCCCTCCTTGGCCACGCGCAGACACAGTAGGGCGGTCACATCCGCTGCATCGGCGTGATAGGTAAGTTCAACGTTACTGGTATAGCCCCGAAACTCCGGTCCGTCTGCCGGTGTGCCGATATCCCGTACATCACCCAGCACATCACCCCGCTTGCTCTGGGACACAGCCGTGCCGCAATGCAGGCCGATGCCCCAATAAACAAGGCGTAAATCATCCTTGGAGAAGTTCTCGGCGGGAAAACCACGCAGCAAATAAAGCCCGGTCCCATTCTCCAGCTCTTCCAGCATCACTTTGATCCTGGCGCTGAAACTCGGAAGAGGAAAGCTTTCACGAGTTAGAGACGCCATGGATTCTCCATTGGCTCTGGCCGAGGCGAGGGCGGCTTCTATTTCACGGATATCGGCGTCTGTCAGATGGTGGATCCAGCAGTCATCTTCCTGGATGTCCCGCCCTAGCCAGACGCTGGGAGCGTCAACTTTTCTCATTTCAGCCATGCCGCACTATACCGTCTTGAGGGTCGTAAAATAAAGGTGTTCAGAAACCGGACGAGATAAGGTTTATTGGGACCCTTTGGGAGAGCAACCAACTTGTGAGGTCATTGTGGAAATAGCAGTACTCGGCGGCGGGCATGGTTGTTATGCCTCGGCTGTTCATATGATGGAGACGGGGCATGATGTCCGGCTCTGGCGGCGCGACGGTGCGGCGCTGAAGCCGGTGCAAGAAACCGGGGCGATCAAGGTCACCGATATCGAGGGAGACCGGTCGGTTCCCATTGCCACCGTCACCGATAATTTGGCTGAGGCTGTCTCGGGTGCGGAACTGATCCTGATCCCGCTGCCATGCACGACGCACCAATCCCTCGCACAGAATCTGGCCCCTCATTTGGAAGAGGGACAGGTGGTATATCTGCCCCCGGGAACCTTCGGCTCTTACATCTTCGCCAAGGCGATGCAGGCTGCCGGAAACAACGCCAATGTGGCCTTTGCCGAAACCGGGACGCTGCCATACTTGGCGCGCAAGCAGGCGCCAGACCATGTGCGGATCACGGTGCACGCAACCCGGCTGCCGACCGGGGTGTTTCCGGCGAAAGACTCGGACCGGGCGTTGGAAGTCATCGCGAAGGCCTATCCTGTGGTTGAGCCTTTAAAAGACGCTCTCGATGGGGCGCTGATGAACGCTGGGCCGATCATCCATCCGCCGCTGATCATCATGAACGCCGGGCCGATGGAGCATTTCGATGCCTGGGACATCCACAATGAAGGTACGCAGCCGTCGATCCGCCGGGTTACCGATGCGCTGGACAATGAACGGATCAAGTTGCGGGAAGCCCTTGGCTATGGCGCACCGCATTTCCCCCTGGCGGACCACTACGATGATTCCCGGGACGAATGGATGTATGGCAACTCTTCCCACGACAAGCTGACCGACAGCGGCGATTGGCGCGAAGACATCGATCTCTTGAATCACCGTTATATGAAGGAGGATACGGAACTAGGTCTGGGATTCATGACCTCGGTGGCCGCCTGGGCGGGTGTAGAGATGCCGATCGCGTCGGGGCTGTTGGCCATCGGCAACGGGATTACCGGGTCTGAGCTTTCGGACAATGCTCGTACGTTATCGGCACTGGGGCTTGATGGGGTAAGTCGAGATGAGATGACGCATCTGTTGCAGGAGGGACTGTAGCCATGGCCAAGATTGTCGCCCTCGGCGCTGGCAGGATGGGGCGCGGCATCGGCCAGGTGTTCGCCTATGCCGGCCGGGACGTTACCATCCTGGATTTCAAGGACCGTCCGGCGGCGGAATCTGAAAAATTGTTGGCCGCCGCCAAGGCTGAGGTCGAGGAGAATCTCAAGTTTCTCGTTTCGCTCGACGTGCTGGCAGCGGAGAAGATCCCGGCCATCCTGGAACGCATTTCGGTCGCGAAGATGAGCGAGGCAAAAGATGTTCTCGGCGACGCTGAATACATCTTCGAAGGTGTGCCGGAAGTCCCCGACGCGAAGGAAGATGCGTTCAAGAGACTGTGCGAAATGATCCCGGATGCGGCGGTGGTGGCGTCGACCACCTCGACAATGCTGTCGGACGATCTGGCCCGGCACATGACAAAGCCAGAGCGGTTCCTGAACGCGCATTTCCTTAATCCGGCCTATCTGATTCCGCTAGTGGAGGTGAGCCCATGCGCGGAAACTGATGAGGCGGTTGTTGAACGTTTTACGCAACTTCTGAAAGAAATCGGCAAGGAGCCGGTGCGCTGCAAGGCCTCTCCCGGTTACATCGTCCCCCGGCTCCAATCGACCGCGATGAACGAGGCCATCCGCATGGTGGAGGAGGGCGTTGCAACGCCGGAGGATATCGACCGGGCAGTCCGGGTCGGTTTCGGCATCCGCTACGCCACCATGGGCCTGATCGAGTTCACCGACTGGGGCGGCGTCGATATTCTCTACTACGCCAACAAGTATCTCAGTGCGAACCTGGATCCCCGCTATGCTTCCCCGCCGAGCGTGGCCGAGAAAATGGAGAAAGGGGAGTTGGGGCTGAACGCTGGTAAAGGCTACTACGATTTCGGAGAGATGGACGTGGACGCTTACCGGCGAGAGAAACTCTCCACGTTTATTGCGCTTCTCCGGAAACTGGACTTAATGCCGAAGGCGGCGGATTGATTTGCCGCCGAACCGGGAAACCGGTAAAATTGTGACTTGAACGACAAAGAGGGAGAGGCGACATGTCTGTGAACCTGAAGGAAAAATCCTCGGAGACCGCATTACAGGCGGACAGGCAAGTCCTGTTCGAAGACGACAAGACGCGGATCACCTATTGGCGATTCGATCCGGGGGCGGAAACCGGCTGGCACCGGCACACCCATGACTATGTCACTATCCAGCAATCGGGCGGGCAGCTCCGTTTGGAGAACCGGGACGGCAGCACCAAGATCGTTGACTATGAAGATGGCCGCGCGGCGAAGTATGAAGCACCGATCGAACACAATGCGACCAACACCAGTGATGTTGAAGTACGCGTCACAGAAATCGAATACAAGAGCTGATCAAGGATAGGCACGGACGTGGCGACTAAAACCCCTGATCTTTCCAAAGTCATCGAACGGCTGCACCGGCGTTATCTGGATGTGGTGCGGGCCGAGTTGGTGCGTCAGGGCATTCGCGATCTGACGGCCGTGCAGGCCATGTTGCTGACCAATATCGGCGACGAGGAGATCATGATCCGGGACCTGATCGACCGCGGGTATTATCAGGGCTCCAACGTCTCCTACAACGTCAAGAAGCTGACGGACTACGGCTACCTGGAACAACGCCGCTCCGAACATGATAAGCGCTCGGTCCGGGTCAGCCTGACCGACAAATCCAAGGACGTCTGCAAGCTGATCGTCGATATGGAAGCGCGCAACGCCGCTGCGATGGAAGAGGCCGGCATGTCCGAGGACGACGTAAAACAGCTGCGCACCAGCCTCCGCCACCTGGAACTCATCCGGGGTGATCTGACCCGCTAAGCCGGGTTTACTTCAAAAACGGAATAATCGAGGGCAGCTCCGCGATGGAGCCGGCAACGTGTACGTCGTAGGTGTCGTGGGCGAGGGAGAGGGACTCGTCCCGCTCCTCAACATGGGTGCCGTGACCGGTTCGCAATTGAATACCGCCTGCGCAACCGGCGTTGCGTCCCGCGCCCACATCGCCGGCGCGATCGCCGGCGATCCAGGATTGACTGAGATCGGCGCTGGTCAGCGCCGCACCGGCCAGCAGCATGCCCGGATTGGGTTTGCGGGCGGGGTGGTCCGGCTGGTCATAGCCGGGGCGGCCTTCGGTATGGAAGGGGCAGGCCATGACCACATCAACGATAGCGTTCATGTTCGTCAGGTTTCCCAGGATGACTTCCTGCACAGCAAAGAAATCTCCCCATTCATAGAGGCCCCGGCCAATTCCGGCCTGGTTGGTCACCATGATCACCGGGATGTTCCGGCTGTTGGCAAGCCGAATGGTCTCCGCCGCGCCGTCGATCATCACGATGTCCTCGACTTTATGCAGATAGATCACCTCGTCGACGATGCAGCCGTCCCGGTCTAAAAACAGAGCGGGCTTACCGGCAAAGGGGGCGAGATCGCTGATCGGCTCGGCCCAGACGCCGTCCTCGCCGACATGGGGGAAGTCTGGATGCCTCAAACGACCTGGCCCGGCCGTCCGCCGAACTTATAGCGCTCCACGATAAGCGTCTCGTAGAGGCCGTTGACGTAGTAGGGTTCGTTGGCGACAAACTCGTCCACCGCTTCACGGGACGGGAGGGCGATCAGATTGGCGCTGCCCCGCCATTCGCTGCCGTCTTCGTTATAAAGCGCGCCGCGCACAATGAAGTGTTCATCATCGTAAGGGTGAAAATAATCTCGGTGAGCCTGCAGCAATTCATTCCGCTTTTCGTTGGTGCCCGGTTTACCGATCCCCCGGATGTACCAATACATCTGCCCGTCCTCCCTGGGGAAGTCGCGCTGGCGTTTCTTCAACGGGTTGCCCCAGCGGCGGATATCGATGCTGTGATAGACGTTGTTTTTATTATGGGGTTCGTTGTCGATGAAGCTTTGGACAGCTTCCCAATCGGGGAAGTCCACGTAGATGACGCTCGACAAAAATGTTTGCATGTCGTCGGACATTGTGGCGCCGCGGGCGATGAAATTGTCTGCGTGGTCGTCAAAATATTGCCAATGATCGGCCCGCGAGGCTTCACGCTGTTCCGGCGTGGCGGGGTTGTCGATCAGTTGTATATGAAACTCCATCGGGGGACTCCTGAACGTTGCTGTCTGTTTCGCCGACAGATTAAGTGTCCAGGTCCGGGAGTCCCACCAAAATCTTTTCCTCAAGCACAACTCAGCCGGTATAGGCCATGGTTTCCTTGATGATCTTGCCGACGATGGCCAGCGCCACTACAGCCCCGGCCACGGCGGCGTAGTCATTGCCGGCGGGCAGAAAATTGAAGAGACCCACCCAAAAGCTCCAAACGTTACCAATTACATTCCAAAATAGATCCATGTCACTCACTCCAATGTCAGTGAGATCACATTATTTCGAAAAACTACTTTATATCAGTGAACTAATTCACATTTCTGGGAGAAAAATTCTAGGGAAAACGACTATAAGGCGGCCTAGTCCTCAGGTAATCTCGAACTTTTTCAAGCGGTTACGGAGTTGATGATAGCCGAGGCCCAAATGGGCGGCGGTGGCTTTCTGATTATGTTTATTGATCTCCAACGCGGCTTGAATGAGCTGTTTTTCGAAAGACTCGACGGCGTCCTTTAAATCGACCGGTTCGGACGAGGAAGGCGAGTCAATGGGTGCCGGCTGCGCGTCCGGGGGTGATTGTTCCTCTGATTGCCGGATGGGCGGGCGAAACGGCGACTCGAACGGATCAAAGTTTGCGTCACTGATGGGGTTGTCCGGATCGTCGTGCAGATACACCGCGCGCTCAATCACGTTCTTCAATTCCCGCACATTGCCCGGCCAGTCGTAGGTGTTCAGCTCCTTCTCAAGTTCCCGGGTAAAGCCGGGAAAGTCATCCCAGCCGAGATCGCCCGCCATTTGATGGCCGAAATGTTGGGCGAGCAGGGGGATGTCGCCATGCCGGAAGCGCAATTGCGGGATCGTCAGCACGTCAAAAGACATCCGATCGAGTAAATCATGACGGAACCGACCGGCGTCCGCTTCCGACGGCAGATCCACGTTGGTGGCGCCGATCACTCGGACATCGACCTTTAGAGTTTCGTTGCCGCCAACCCTTTCAAAGGTGCCGTATTCGATGACCCGCAGGATTTTCTCCTGGGCCTTCAAAGTCGCATTGGCGATCTCGTCCAGGAACAGGGTGCCGCCGTCCGCCATTTCAAACCGGCCGATGCGCCGGTTGCCGGCGCCGGTAAAAGCACCCGCTTCATGACCGAAAAGCTCGGTCTCTAACAGTGTGTCGGGAAGGGCGGCGCAGTTCAGTTGGACGAACGGCCCCTGCCACCGTTGGGACAGGAAATGCAGCCGCATGCCGATCAGTTCCTTACCCGTGCCGCGCTCCCCGATCAGGAGGAGGGGGCGGTCCTGGGGCGCGGCCAAAGACACCCGCTCCATCAATTCCAGGAAGGCGGGGGACTGGCCCACAAGGGGCGGCAAATCGACCGATGAAACCATGTTTTTAGAATACGATAAAATAGTGAAAAATACTATAACTTAGTAATAATATTATTTTCCCCGCTGCGAGTTGGATCATCGAAAGTCTAATTAAGTATTATAATACAATGAGTTATAAATAATTTTCGAGTTTGGCACGCTTTCTGCTTTTATCAGGGCAGAAGTCGTGAAAATTTTTAAATATGGAGGACGTGATGAGCGTTTTTTCGAGGCTCAGTGACATTATAAATTCGAACCTGACGTCGATCCTGGACAAGGCGGAGAATCCCGAAAAGATCATGCGCCTAATGATCCAGGAAATGGAAGAGACTTTGGTTGAGGTTCGCTCCGATGCGGCGCGGATTATCGCCGACCGCAAGGAGGCGCAGCGCACCCTGGACCGGCTGATCGAGGCACAGGCCGAATGGCAGCGCAAAGCCGAACTGGCGATCTCAAAGGATCGCGAGGATTTGGCCAAGGGCGCGCTTCTGGAAAAAGCAAAGCTCGAGGAAACCGGCAACTATCTGCGCGAAGACCTCGGCAACCTTGATGCGGCGCTGGTGAAACACGAAGAAGACATCAACAAGCTGGAGGCCAAGCTGCGCGAAGCCAAGGCCAAGCAGAAGACCGTGAAAGCGCGGGAAGATACCGCGACGTCTCAGCTTAAGGTGCGGCGGCAGATCTACGACAGCCGGATCGACGATACCATGGCCCGGTTCGAGAAAATGGAAAACCGGATCGACCGTGTCGAAGGTGAGGTTGAGTCCTTCGATCTCGGTAAGGGCAAGAGCCTGTCTGAAGAGATCGCCGAGCTGGAAGCGGAATCGGCCATCGAGGATGAGCTGGCCGCCCTCAAAGCCAAGGTTACCGGCGGCAAGTCTGACGGCAAACCGACCGCAACCCCGGCGGAGGAGTAGGAGGACCTGATGTCCAGTCTCGCCATCTTTCCCGTCGCCATCGCCTTTGTGGTGATTGTCCTGCCGATCTGGATCATCGCCCACTACGGCACCAAGTGGCGGTCGAACAAAGTCATCACTGAGGGGGATGAACGCCTCCTCAGTGAACTCTGGGACACCGCCGGTAAAATGGAGGAACGCGTCCGTACCCTGGAACGCATCCTCGACGAAGAAGCCCCTGATTGGAGGACCCGCGTATGACACAGTCACCGAACAAACACTACGGCCGCAGCCGCCTATACCGCGACCCGGAGAACGGAGTGCTGATGGGCGTCTGCGCCGGCCTCGCCGATCATTTTGGCATCTCGGTGGTCGGCGTTCGGATAGCCGCGTTCCTCGGCTTGATCTTCTTTTTTGTGCCGGTGGCCTGCGCCTACCTGATCATGGGCTTTTTCCTAAAGCCCAAACCGCCGGGCCTTTACGCCACGGAAGAAGAGGAGAGCTTTTGGCGGCGCACCCGGGTTGATCCCAAGCGCACGGTCTCGGACATCCAGCAGCGGTTCCGGGAAATCGAACGCCGCATCCGCAACGCCGAGGCTTATGTGACCTCCAGCGAGTTCAAGTTAAAGCGGGATTTTAAGGAGATTTAGAGCAACCCGGTTACGCCTCCCCTCTGCCGCCCGCGGACGTGTTCCGCGGGCTTCTTTTTGCGCCATCCGCGAGAAAGGATCTGCGGAGCCAACCTCAGTACGGTTTCATCACCCTCCGTCAGGGCGCCACTATTCCCCCGGTTGAGGGCTGGTCTGCGCCGCCGGCGCCTGGCCTTTCTTTTCGGCTTCGGCACGGGCCTCCGCTTCATTGATGATCGCGGCTAATTCCTCTGCGCTCGGCCGTTCCGCCGGGTCGTTGATGAAGCGACCGTATTTCGCATAGTACGTGTCCACTTTGTAGTGCTTGGAAATCACAAACGGCGCGCCTTTGAAGAAGTCATAAAGCGCAACGATCCCACCCGTCCACATGGTGCGCAGCATGTGCATCTTTTTACGGCTGGCGCGGAGCGTCATCGTGTCGGCGTTTTCATAGGTGTGGTATTTGGTGCGATCCGCCAGGGCCTCTTTAATCATGCTGGGCGCGGCCCAATTGCAGCGGAAGTGAATTTTGCCGTCAGGCCGGACGATATAAGCCACATTCGGCATGGCGCCGTATGCGCGGTGGAAATCGCCCTCCAGATTGTCGACCAACACCCGGCGGAATTCGCCATAACGCGGCGCCACCAACCGGGCAGCCTCCATTTTTTCTTCCATATTTTTGTGCGCGCCCAAACGCTCACCCGGATGAGCTTCGCGCACATAGATCGTCAGCCACGTGACGTCCGGGAACTCGGCCTGGAGTTCTTTCATGTCCGGGATATTCTTGGTGTACATGGAACAGGTGGAAGACGCCGTTTCAATCATCAACCACTGTCCGGCAAAATCCGATAGCTTGACGGGCTCTCCGGTTTCCAGATCGGTCAGCGTGAAGTCCTTCAAGTCCTCGCCGGCGCGCGGGCCCATGAACATCTCGAAATTGTAGTCGTTGGGTTTGAAACGCGTTGAATTGTAGACGGGTTGTTCAGACATGCATGCCCCCTTTTGTACCCGGTACTCAAGTTCCGGAATATTGCCGTTGATGCCGTCGTGCTGCCAATTCGGCAGCTTAATGTTTCATTTTGGTATGAATATCCCAAAAAGTACCCATGTGTAGGGGGTATATCAAGAGGCGCGGCTACACACCGGCGTGATGCGTTAATCGGGCGGGTATGCCTTTGCAGCTTGATCTGCTGTAGCCCTTGGCCATGATAGAGCCAGATCAAGCAAGGGAGATCGGCGCCGTGGCCACGACCATCTATCACAATCCGAAATGCAGCAAATCCCGCCAGACCCTGGGTATGCTCCAAGAAAAGGGCATTGAGCCCGAGATCATTGAATACCTGAAAACGCCGCCCGATGCCGCGACTCTCGACGGGCTGCTGACTAAGTTGGGCAGAGAGCCGCGGGAGCTGATGCGTAAAAAAGAAGCGCCGTACAAAGAACTCGGCCTGGATGACACTGGGCTCAGCCGCGACGCACTGATCAAGGCGATGATCGAGAACCCCATCCTGATCGAGCGGCCGATCGTCGTGAAGGACGGCGAGGTCCGAGTAGGCCGCCCGCCGGAAGACGTCCTGGAAATTCTCTAACGCACAAGCCTGAGGGAGGCATATCATGGCCGATCAAAAACTCCGGTCCGACATCACCAAACGTGGTCTGGACCGCACGCCACACCGGGCCTTCATGCGCGCCATGGGTATCGATGATGAAGCGATGGACAAGCCCTTTGTCGGTGTGGTGACCACCGCCGGCGAGATGACGCCCTGCAACATGAATTTGGAACCCCAGGCCGGCGCCGCCAAGGACGGCGTGCTGAAAGCCGGCGGCACGCCCAGGGAGTTCACCACCATCACCGTTTCCGACGGCATCTCTATGAACCATCAGGGGATGAAGTTCTCCCTCGTGTCCCGGGAGGTGATTGCCGATAGCGTGGAGCTGGTGGTGCGCGGCCACGCCTATGACGGGATCGTCGGCATCGGCGGCTGCGACAAGAACCTGCCGGGCATCATGATGGGCATGGTCCGCTGCAATGTGCCCTCCGTCTTTGTGTTCGGCGGCAGCGCACTGCCAGGCCGCTGGCGGGATAAGGATGTCAGCGTGCTGGACGCGTTTGAAGGAGTCGGTGCGGTCCTAACCAAGGAAATGACCGAGGAGGAACTGGATGAGTTGGAGCGGGTGTGCCTGCCGACCACCGGATCCTGCGCCGGGCAATTTACGGCCAACACCATGGGCATGGTGTCGGAAGCACTTGGCTTGGCGCCCTTGGGGTCTTCCATGATCCCTAATGTTTATGACGAGCGCCAGACCATGGCGGACAAGGCCGGTCGCATCGTGATGGACGCGATCCGCAATGGCGGACCGCTGCCCCGTGATCTGGTCACCCGGGAAAGTCTGGAGAACGCGGCGGCTGTTGTGGCCGCCACCGGCGGGTCCACGAATGCGGGGCTGCACCTGCCGGCCATTGCGCACGAAGCGGGCATTCGGTTCACGTTGGAAGACGTGGCGGAAGTGTTTCAGCGCACGCCCCACATCGCCAGCCTGCGGCCGGGCGGACTCTATCACGCCAAGGACATGTTTGAGGTCGGCGGCGTGCCGGTGATCCTGAAAGAACTGCTGAAGGGTGGGCATCTGCATGGCGATTGCCTGACGGTGGATGGCAAGCGGTTGGAAGACGCCGTCGCCGATGCGCCGGAGCCGGACGGTCACGTGGTGATGACGGAGGCCGACGCCATCTCGCCGACGGGCGGCTTAATCGTGCTAAAGGGAAATCTGTGCCCGGACGGCGCGTTGCTCAAAGTGGCGGGGCTCAAGAATCTGGTGCATGAGGGGCCGGCGCTGGTGTTCGAAAACGAAGAGGAATGCTCGGATGTCATTCTCAAAAAGGACTACGAGGCCGGCGCGGTGATTGTCATCCGCAACGAAGGCCCCAAAGGTGGGCCCGGCATGCGGGAGATGCTGGGCGTGACCGCCCTGATCTACGGCCAAGGGATGGGCGAGAAGGTGGCGCTGCTAACCGACGGCCGGTTTTCCGGTGCGACTCGGGGCATGTGTATCGGCTACGCCAGTCCGGAGGCCGCCGACGGTGGACCGATCGGCCTCATTCAAACCGGCGACATCATTCGGATCGACGCCAAGGAAGGGACCATCAGCGTCAATCTGAGCGATGACGAGTTGGCGGAACGGCGCAAGGTTTGGAATGCGCCAGATTATACCAAACTTGCTGGCGCGTTGCAGAAATATGCGGCGTCTGTGGGGCCGGCTAACCTGGGCGCGGTAACCCATGCGGGCAACGTTCAATGGGCCCGCGAGGAGTAGGGTGAACGACCTCAAACCCAAGCTAGGGTATGTCGGCACCGGCCTGATGGGCGGGCCGATGACCTTGCGGCTACTGGCGGCCGGATATGAGGTCGCCGTCTGGAACCGGACCCGGGAAAAAATCCTGCCCTTATTGGAGGCCGGTGCGTCGGAGGCAGATGGTCCCGTTGACGTCGCATCGCAAGCCGACATCGTGATGATGTGCCTGACCGACGCCAAGGCGGTGGAGCAGGTGGTTTTCGGGGCTGGCGGCGTGGCCTCCGGCGGCGCCTCGGGAAAGTTGCTCGTGGATTTTTCCAGCATGCGGCCAGACACGACACGGGAGTTCGAGGCGCGGTTGAGATCAGAGGCCGGCATGGGCTGGATCGACGCCCCGGTTTCCGGTGGCGTGAAGGGCGCGGAAGAGGGGACGCTGGCGATCCTCGCCGGCGGCGACGCGGACGAGATTGAGCGAGTCCGGCCGGTCCTGGCGCATCTGAGTCAGCGGGTGACCCATATGGGGCCGAGCGGGGCCGGGCAGGTCACCAAGCTTTGTAATCAAGTGATCGTCGGGGCAAATCTGGCGACCATTGCTGAGGCGATTAGCCTGGCAGAAAAGGCGGGCGTCGATGCCACGCAGCTGGCCGAAGCTCTGACCGGCGGGTTCGGGGATTCCATCCCGTTGCAGATTTTCGGGCCGCGCTACGCCAATCGGCAATACGAGCCGTTCCTGGGGCACGTGTTCACGATGCTCAAGGATCTGGACACCGCGCTTGATCTGGGTGACGCCAGCGCGGCCGATTTACCCATGGCGACGAAGGCGGCTGAGTTGCTGCGCCGCGCCGAAGAGAAGGGCTGGGCGGAAGAGGACATTACCCGGGTTATTGAGTTGTTTGAGACCTAGGCGGCAATCTTGTGGATTCGCCGCTTGTATTGGTGGTGAAGACCGCTATCTCAGCCAAATTTTGCGCTGAAACCGGCGAAAAACGCTCCCGATTCAACATTGGTTAAGACTCCTTCGCCTAAAATGCGCGAAATCGGCTAGAATACCGATTAATGATTAATCCCGAAAAATGGGAAAAGGAGAGCCTGAATGGCTAACGGTGTGGATGTCCTGTTCATCAACCCTGGTGACAGAAAGCAAATCTATCAGGATTTAGGCGACGAATTTTCGGCCATCGAGCCGCCGGTCTTTGCCGGGCTGTTCGCCACTTATCTCAGGCAAAAAGGCCATAGCGTCGCGATCTATGACGCGCCGGCCATGATGGCGAGTGCGGATGAAGTCGCGCGCGTGGCGACCGAGGATTTCGATGCGAAGATCATCTGCATCGTGGTCTACGGCTTCCAGCCCTCGGCTTCGACCCAGAACATGACGGCGGCCGGGGATATTGCCCGCAAGATCAAAGATGCCGGCACCGGCGCCAAGGTCATGATTACCGGCACCCATCCGGCGGCGCTGCCGAAGAAGACCATGGAAGAGGAATCCGTGGACTTTGTCGTCGATCTGGAAGGGCCTGTGACCATTTACAAAACGCTGCAGGCGTTGAACGCAGGCTGGACTGAATTCGCTGATATTCCCAGCCTGTGGTGGCGCAGCGGCAGCGAGATCATCGCGCCGCGCGCGGCGGAACCGCTGTTGAACGATCTGGATCACGAAATGCCGGGCATCGCTTGGGATTTGCTGCCCATGGACAAGTATCGGGCGCACAACTGGCACAGTTTTGACCATATTCACGAACGTTCGCCTTATGCGTCGATCCACACCAGCCTGGGTTGCCCGTACAAGTGCAGCTTCTGCTGTATCAATTCGCCGTTTGGCAAATCGTCCTACCGGATGTGGAGCCCGGAATGCGTGATCCGGGAAATTGACCATCTTGTCGAGACCTATGGGGTCAAAAATATCAAATTTGTCGATGAAATGTTCGTGCTCAACAAGCGCCATGTCATGGGCTTGTGTGACCTTTTGAGGGAGCGGGACTATGACGTGAATATCTGGGCCTACGCCCGGGTGGACACGGTGCAGGACGAGTTTCTGGATAACCTGAAGGCGGCCGGTATCAATTGGCTGTGCCTGGGCATCGAGAGTGGTAGCACTCATGTGCGCGACGGCGCGCATAAGGTCTATGGCAACGATGATATCATCGACGTGGCTCGCCGCATTCAAGACGCCGGCATCTATATCATCGGCAACTACATCTTTGGATTGCCCGACGACAACAAAGAGCGAATGCAGGCGACGTTCGACTTGGCCCTCGAATTGAACTGCGAGTTTGCCAACTTCTATTCTGCGATGGCCTATCCGGGATCGGATCTTTACGACATGGCGATCCATGACGGTATAGAATTGCCGGATACCTGGAAGGATTTTTCCCAGCATGGCTACAACGCCAAGCCGCTAAGCAATCAATTCTGCAGCGCAGCGGAGATTCTGGAATTCCGGGATAAGGCGTTCGATACGTATTTCACTCACCAGCCCTATCTGGACATGGTGAAGCAGAAATTCGGCCAGGATGTGGTCGACCATATCAATCGCATGGTCTCCATTCCGCTGAGCCGGAAGTTATTGGAAGAGCGGACAGCGGCTTAACGACTGTCCGTCTAGAACGGGAAGATGAGCGTGAAGATAAACGACCTTGAAGACAAGGCGCTGTGGTTGCGCCGCGCGTTATGGGATATGGTCATGCGGCAGCGCAAGGGCCATATCCCTTCCACTTACTCTTGCACCGAAATCATGGTCTCCCTTTATTACGGCGGCGTGGCCAAGGTGACCCCGGACAATCCTGATGATCCAAACCGCGACCGGATTATCGTGTCCAAAGGGCATGCCGCAATGGTGCAGTATCCGATCCTCGCCGATCTCGGCTATTTCGACGAAAGCGAGCTGGAGCGCTTTACCGAGCCCGGTGGCTTGCTGGGCATGTATGCGGATTTCCGAATTCCCGGCATCGAAGGAATTTCCGGTTCTCTCGGCCACGGTGTTGGCATGGGCGCCGGCTTTGCCCTGGCTGCCCGTCAGGATGGCCGCGACTACAAGACTTTCGTCATCGTCGGCGACGGCGAATGCTACGAAGGGTCTATTTGGGAATCGGCCATGTTTGCCGCCCATCATAAGCTCGATAATCTAGTGACGATCGTAGACCGGAATGAGCTCTGCATCCTCGGCAAGACGGAGGATTTGCTGGAATTGGGCGATATGGAAGCCAAGTGGCAAAGCTTCGGTTGGGGAACGGTGGCCGTTGATGGTCATTCTTTTGACGAACTGATGTCCGCCTTCGGCAAGATGGGTAAGACCAACGGCAAGCCCCTGGCCATCATCGCCAACACGTTGAAGGGCAAGGGTATTTCCTTCATGGAAGGCCGGTCCGAATGGCACAACCGAATGCCGAACGACGAGTTGATGGCGCAAGGCCGGCGCGACCTCGGCCTCGACGTGGCGGAGGCCTAGATGGACATGCAAGTGAACCCCGTCATGACCGAAACGCCCAAGCCCAAATTGATGCGGGATGCGGTCATCGACACGATTTACGCGGCGGCGCAGAAGGATAAAGACATTCTGTTCATTAGCGCCGACTTGGGCGCGGCGGCGCTGGACGATTTTCGCAAAGACCTACCGGGACAGTTTATCCACGCCGGCATTTCCGAGCAGAACATGGTCGATCTGGCGTCCGGCTTGGCGCTGTCGGGCAAAAAGGTGTTTCTCTACGCCATGGCGCCGTTCATCACGGCCCGTTGCTACGAGCAGGTGAAGTGCGTGATCGCGTCAATGAATCTGCCGGTTACCATGATCGCGGTGGGGGTGGGGTTGGGCTACGACCATGCGACGCTGACCCACTTTACGCCGGAAGACATCGCCTGCATGCGGGCGCTTAACGGCATTGAGGTGCTGAGCCCGTCGGACGAGGAATCCGCGGCCGCGATCGCCACCCTGGCAATTGAGCAGCCGGCATTCCGCTATCTGAGGCTGGAACGCAATCCGCAGCCGCCGATCTACAATGGCGGATTTAGCGAGGCAATGGGTGACGGCATGTGCGAAATGGCCGCGGGCAAGGATGTCGCCATCATCGCCTGCGGCTACATGACCCACAAAGCGTTGAAAGCTTGTAACATGTTGGCAGAGCAGGGCGTTTCCGCCGGTGTGATTGATCTGTTCCGGTTGAAAAAGATTGATGGCGCGAAGTTGGCAAGGTTGGTCAGCGGATACAAATCTGTCCTCACCGTAGAGGAACAGCTTTTGGAAGGCGGTATGGGCAGTGCTGTGGCCGAGGTCCTGATCGACGAAGGCGCAATGCCGCGCATGAAAAGGCTAGGCCTCAAAGACGGGTTCGAGATCGTCAACGGCGACCGCGATACGCTGCATGATCATTACGGTATTGATACGCGGCACATTGCGGAGGCCGCCCTGGCGCTCGCCAAGGGCTAGACCGTATGGCCGATCCCGTTATCAAGGTCACCTCCAAGAGTTTTTCAGCTCATCCGGTGCTGCGGGCAGAGCTGCTGGAGAAATTTCCCAACACGGAATTCAACGAGAACGGTGTGATCTACACCGAAGACATGGTCGCCGACTATTTCCAAGGCGCCGACGGGGCCGTGGTCGGGCTTGAGCCGATTACGGCGTCCGTGCTGGACCGCTGTTCCGGTCTGAAGATCGTCGCCAAGTACGGCGTCGGTCTCGACAGTGTGGATCAGCAGGCCTGCGCCGACCGGCAGGTCAAAATCGGTTGGACCGGCGGTGTGAACCGTCGCGGTGTCGCCGAAATGGCGCTTTGTTACATGATCGGGTTGGCGCGGCACGTTTTTCTTTCCGCACGACATTTGCGCGATAATGACGACTGGAACAAAATCGGCGGGTTCGATCTGAGCGGTAAAACCGTGGGCATCATCGGCGTCGGGTATATCGGCAAGGAAGTGATCTCCCTATTAAAGCCGTTCGGCTGCACGATCCTGGTGAACGATGTGATTGATCAGGCGGACTATTACGCCGAGGCGGGCGTTACAGAGGTGTCCAAGGAGGAGCTGTTGGCGCAATCCGATATTGTCACTGTGCATACGCCCTTGGATGATGAGACCCGTCATATGTTCAACTCGGAAACTATCGGCGCCATGAAGCCGACCGCCTATTTGATCAATGTGGCGCGTGGCCCCATTGTTGAGCAGCAGGCGATCAAAAAGGCCCTGATGGACAACGTCATCGCCGGCGCCGCGCTGGACGTGTTCGAAGCGGAACCTTGCGACGATAAAGAGTTCTTGACCCTGCCGAACCTGATTTGCACGCCGCATACGGGCGGTTCCTCGGCGGAGTCCATTCTTGCCATGGGGCGCTCAGCCATCGGTCATTTAGATAGTTATTTCAACGGGTAATGGTGCATAGTTAAGATGGGATGTTGGCTATGAAAGTGTTGGTTTTAGGCGGCGCCGGGTTCCTCGGCTCCTACGTCGTCGATGAGTTGATCAAACGGGGCCACGAGGTCAGCGTTTTCGATCTCCATGCCTCTCCCTACATCAATGGTTCGGCCAAGATGATCGTCGGCAATATCATGGGTTCAGCCGCCGTGCTGCGGGCGGTGGAGGGTATGGACGCAGTATACAACTTCGCCGGTTTGGCCGACCTCAATGATTCCATCGACAAGCCGGTGGAGACGGTCAATCTGAACGTCATGGGCAATCTGAACGTGCTTGAGGCCTGCCGCCGCCACAATGTAAAGCGGTTCCTGTATGCCAGTTCGGTCTACGTCTTTTCCCGCAAGGGCGCTTTTTACGGGGTTTCCAAGAAGTCGTCCGAGCTGATCGTCGAGCAGTACGGGGAGCAGTATGATTTCGACTATACGATCGTCCGTTACGGCTCGGTCTATGGCGAACGCGGTGATTCCAACAACCGCATCTACCGGATAATCCGCCAGGCGCTGATGAACAGAAAAATCGTCTTCCCCGGCGATGGCTCGGAGGAGCGGGAATACATCCACGGCCGCGACGCCGGCAAGCTGAGCGTCGATATCCTGGAAGACCCGCAATACATCAAACAGAACGTCATTCTGACCGGTGTGGAACGCTACAAATACGCCGACCTCCTGAGCCTCATCCGGGAAATGATGAACGGCGAGGTGGAGATCGAGATGCTGGACGAGGACTATAAGGGCCACTACGTCCTGACCCCTTACTCCTTCTCGCCGACTATTGGTGTAAAGCTGGTGAACAATCCGGGTATCGATTTCGGCCAGGGGCTCCTGGAATGCTTTAATCACGTCCATCACGAGCTTCAGGAGGAAGGCGTGGTGCAGCCAGCCCCGGTGCCCGAGAAGTTCAGCGAGTAGGCCGCCAAGAATGTTCTATGATCTCGCCGCCGATACCTGGGGCCCGGAGGAAAAAGCCGCCATTCAGTCGGTCATCGACTCCGGCCGGCTCACCATGGGCCCGAAGGTTGCCGAGTTCGAGGCGGCGTTCGCCAAATATTTCGGCGCAAACTACGCGGTCATGGTCAATTCCGGCTCGTCCGCCAACTTGGTCGGCGTTGCCGCGCTGTGCTACCGGGCCGACAAGCCGCTGGAACCCGGCGATGAGGTCATTGTCCCGGCGATTTCCTGGAGCACGACATACCATCCGCTCCAACAGTACGGGCTAAAACTGCGTTTCGTCGATGTGGAGCTGGACACGCTCAACATGGATGTTAGCCGGCTGGAAGAGGCGCTGACGCCGAAGACGCGGATGATTGTCGGCGTGAGCATCCTTGGTAACCCGGCGGCGCTGGACGTGATGCGCGCCTTTGCCGACAAACATGATCTGATTTTCTTTGAAGACAATTGCGAGTCCATGGATGCGGAGCTGAATGGTCAAAGGACCGGCACTTTTGGCGATATCGGCACCTTCTCGTCCTTTTTCTCGCATCATATCTCGACCATTGAAGGTGGGATGCTGATTACGGATGATCCGGAGCTCAACGACTTGGCGCGCTCCATCCGGGCGCATGGTTGGACACGGGACCTGACCGAGGGAACGACTTTGTATGAGCCACGGGAGGACGACTTTTTCGAGGCCTACCGATTTATCCTGCCCGGCTATAACGTCCGACCCCAGGAAATCAACGCGGCGGTGGGTATTGAGCAATTAAAGAAACTGCCGGCGCTGACAAAGGCCCGGCGCAAAAATCTGACGACCTTCCAGGACGCTTTCGCCGGCGACGACCGATTCATCATCCAGCGGGAGAACGGCAAATCGTCCAGTTTTTGTTTCACGGTGATCCTCAACCCGGAGAAGGGTTTTGACCGGGCGGCGGTGATGCAGGCGTTGAAAGATGCCGACATCGGCTTCCGCATCATTACCGGTGGCTGTTTCCCCCGGCACGATGCGATTAAGTTTTTCGATTATGAGCTGGTGGGCGATATGACCAACGGCAACACCGCTCATGATTTCGGATTTTTTGTCGGCAACCATCCGTTTGACCTGACCGAGCAGATCACCAAGTTCCGTGCGGTGCTGGATCACGCCTGCCAATAGAATTGAGAAGAGGACACGAATGGCTGATATATTGAATGTCTTGGTGACTGGCGGGGCCGGCTATTTGGGCTCAATCCTGGTGCCGGAGCTTCTGAGCAAGGGCCACAGCGTCACCGTTCTCGACAGCTTTATGTTCGACCAGAACAGTCTGGCCCATGTTTGCGCCGATCCGAATTTCGAATTGTTGCGCGGCGATGCGCGGGACAAGTCGATGGTCGAGCCCTTGGCCAAAAAGGCGGATGTGGTCATTCCGTTGGCCGCGCTGGTCGGTGCGCCGCTGTGTGCGAAGGACCCGCTGGGGGCAACGTCGATCAACCGGGATGCGGTCGAGATGCTCCTGGGCTTTCTGAGTAAGGATCAGCGGGTGATCATGCCGATCACCAATTCCGGCTACGGTATCGGCGAGTCCGGTAAGTTCTGTACCGAGGATTCGCCGCTGAACCCGATCACGCTCTACGGCACCACCAAGGTAGAGGCGGAGCAATTGGTTTTGGCCCGTGAAAACGGGATCAGCTTGCGGCTCGCGACGGTGTTCGGCATGGCGCCCCGCATGCGGCTAGATCTGCTGGTGAACGATTTCGTCTATCGTGCGGTGAATGACCGGGCGGTGGTCTTATTTGAAAGCCACTTCAAGCGGAATTACATCCATGTGCGGGATGTCACCAACGCCTTCATGCATGCCATCAACAATTTCGACACGATGAAGGGGGAGGCCTACAATGTAGGTCTGTCGGATGCGAACCTGTCGAAATGGGAGCTCTGCGACAAGATCAAAGAGCACCTGCCAGGGTTTGTGTTCCTGGAGGCCCCGATCGGCGAGGACCCGGACAAACGGGATTACATCGTCTCCAACGAAAAGATTGAGGCCACGGGGTATAGGCCGGCGCATTCCCTGGATGTCGGCATTCCGGAACTGATCAAGGGGTATCAGATGATCCGCAACCGGGTGTACGGGAATATCTAGGGAGCTGGATGACCAACCTTGCCGACATTGATGTTATGATCCTGGCGGGCGGCCTCGGCACCCGGCTGGCAGGTGTTGTGTCTGGTCGCCCCAAGGTCTTGGCGGCGGTCGACGACCGACCGTTTCTGGAATTTCAGCTCAACTGGCTGGCCGGTTTCGGTGTCCGGCGGGTGATCCTCAGCATCGGTTACAAAGCGGAACAGGTAGAAACATTTGCCGCAAATTGCCGTATCGATGGGCTTTCGATTGAGACGGTCCGCGAGACGGAGCCTTTGGGCACGGCGGGCGCGATCCGCAATGCTAGACCGTCGTTGCAGAGTGAGACGGTGATGGTCATGAACGGTGACAGTTTTGTCGATGCGCCCCTGGAGGACTTTGTGGCGAACTATGAAATTGCCGGCGCAGAGGCCTCACTCCTCTGCACTTATATCGCCGATGCCGGCCGCTACGGCTCGGTGGATGTGGATGACAAAGGTGTCATTACTGCCTTCCGAGAAAAGAACGACGCAGGTGAGGCCGGTTATATCAACGCCGGCATCTATCTGTTCGGTCAGGCCATGCTGGACCGGATCGACGCGACGGCGGGGCCGTCTTTGGAGCGGGACGTGTTTCAGGCGGTGCCGACTGGTACGCTCCATGGGTTCAAGGGGGACTACACGTTTTTGGATATCGGGACGCCGGAGGACTATGCGCGTGCACCGTCCGTGTTGGGCCCGTACATGACCGATCGAAAGAAGATGACCGCATGATTATCAGCAAAACACCCTTTCGCATGTCGCTGTTCGGCGGCGGGACCGATTACCCGGCCTGGTACCGGCAAAATGGCGGCGCGGTGATCGGCGCGACCATCGACAAGTACTGCTATCTCAGCGTCCGCTATCTGCCGCCATTTTTTGAACACAAGCACCGCGTGGTCTGGTCGAATATCGAGTTGGTCAATGAGGTCGACGATATCCGCCATCCCGCCGTCCGCGCTATTCTGGGCGAGATGGGCTTCGAGAAGGGCTTGGAAATCTCCTACAATGCGGATCTACCGGCCCGGTCCGGGCTCGGCAGCAGCTCGTCATTTTCCGTCGGGCTGCTGAACGCGCTGAATGCGCTCAACGGTCAGATGGTCTCCAAGGAAGACTTGGCCAAGGAAGCCATCCGTATCGAGCAGAACGTCATGAAAGAGGCCGTCGGCAGTCAGGATCAGATTTGGGCCGCCTATGGCGGGCTCAACCGGATCAACTTCAACCGCGACGATACGTTTGATGTGCAGCCGTTGATCATGAAGCCAGACAACAAGAAGGCGCTCCAAGGCTCGCTGATGTTGTTCTTTACCGGTTTCTCCCGATACGCCTCGCAGATCGCCCAGAAACAAATCGATAACTTCGACAAAAAGCAAAAGGAATTGACGACCCTTGGTGAACTGGCCGATGAGGTCACAAGCATCCTCTCTGGTGAGGGCGATGTAGTTGAAGAGATCGGCAACATGATGCATGAGGCCTGGATTCTGAAACGGGAATTGGCCGACGGGGTGACCACGCCGGCGGTGGACGGCATCTACGCGGCCGGCCGGGAGGCCGGCGCGCTGGGTGGCAAGCTCTTGGGCGCCGGCGGCGGTGGGTTTATGCTGTTTGTGGTGAAGCCGGAAGACCGGCAAAAAGTGCGCGACCGTCTCAAGGATTTGATCCACGTGTCTTTCGAGTTCGACACCGGCGGCAGCAAGATCGTGGTGTTCGATCCGGACACCAACGGCAACACGGACTAAGCCGGAAATTCAATTTTCTCGAATTTTTCGTCGATGAATTTGACGACGTAGCGGCTCAATTCGTCGTAATAGGCAGCGAGTTCTCTCAAACGGTCGAGGCGTATCTCCTCGCTGGCGCCTGGGGATTCGGCCGCCGCGGCATCGCGTAATATTTCGAATTTTTCCGTCTTAAACCCGCCCCCGAAACCGATGATACTGCCCTGCATTGCGGCGATAATGTGTCCGGCGAAGTGATCGTTGAACATGAAGAAACTGTCGTCCCGGGAAACCGGGTGGGGGATGTGCTGAAACGCCGCTGAGTGAAGTTTCCGGCAGGTGCGACCGGCCAGTAGGGGCATCATGGGAAACCAGTGGTCCCAGAATGGCATGCCCAGACAAAACTGGGTTTCGTTCCAGACGGGAAGGGTGACGCGGCTGAAGAAAAACGCGTCATATCCGAGCGGGTCCAGACTTCCCGACACATCGCCGAAATTTTCAACCTCCGTGCGGGGACAGGCGACGAAAGCGCCGTCCGGTTGGCCATTGACGAAATCCATCACCGTGCCGTTCACGAAAATATCCGAATTGATGATGCCGAAGCGGTCGACGCCGGATTCCCGGAAATGCTGGAGGATATCGTTGATGTAGATCACCGGCTTGCCGGCGGTCAGGCGGGCGTCACGCAGCAGCGGGATGAATTCCACATCGGGGAAATCGCCCGCGAGCCGTTCGATCTCCGCCGGGCTGTTGAGGGAGACAAAGTTCAGCCCCGCCTCCTGCCAGCTCTCCACAGCACGGCGCTGCACGTCGATGCGGGAGCCGGGCGCAATACTGGTGGCGATTAACTGAGAGAGCGCCACAGATCCGTCACTCGAACTCGTTCAGGCGATTTATCATATTTTTGCGAAATTCAGCAAACGCCTCGGGACTATCGGGATCCGTCGACCATGGCGCAAACACCCTGTCCTTGTCTCCGAGAAATGGTCCTAGGGTGCTTTCATGATGAATGACATAATCAGTAATCGGTATGTCCGTATGATATAGGCCTTTAGCGACACGATAAATTGGACTGCTTTCGCGACTGAGGCGCCTGGCATCGATCAACTCTCCATCTTCTTCAAATACGAATACTCCCATCTCACCTTCGAGCATGTGAAATGACTTATCTTTTTCGATATGTTTCTTTGGCCGGTAATACTTGTCTCCATGTTGGAAGATGATCATCTCGTGAAAAGGATCGTCGGGGCCAGCGTGCAGTGAAAGCCGAACATTGTCGCCTGACTCCAGGGCCATGGATTTGATTTCGGCGATGAGATAGGGATCGACAACGCGCAGGGGACGTTTGGTGAAATATCCGATGGATTTCGCGTTCAGGTCGCGCCAGCAACTCTCGGGATCATAAAGGGAAACCGACGATTGGGACATGGCATGTTCTCCTTCTTGCCTAGCTTGCCCAGGAGGCGACCAGCCGCCCGCAGAGTTCTTCGAGGTCCGAGGGCTGGAAACCGCTGTCTGAGGTGAGCTTGTCGATTTTCATGGAGACGTCGATGGGTCGTTTTTCCGGCAGATCAAAATCATGAATGCTGCATGTTTCGATTTCCAGCAGAACAGGGCGGTGTTTCTTGATCTGGGCGATCAGGAGTTCCAGTAGTTCCAGTCGGGTCATGCGTTGCCCACCCGACAGGTGATACAGGCCAGACAAGTTATCCTTTATCCCGATCGCCAACGCCTGGATGACATCCTCCACGAAAATCGGAGAGAAAGCTTGGTCCCGTGCACACGTTAGTCGCTCCGTACCGTTAAACACCTGCCGTGCCCAACTGGAAAAGAGGGTGCCGTCGTTAATTTTGTTGCCAAATACCTTCGCCAGCCGGCAGATGAGGAAATCCTCTCCACTTTGTTGGAGGAAATGCTCGATCTCCAGTTTCTGATCGCCGTAGAGTAGGATCGGGCGAGCGTCGTCCGCCTCCGTATAATTGCCGGTTTCCCCATCGAAGACGAATTCGGTCGATGTGAAGATCGGTTTTATGCCCAGTTGGAAGAGTGCCCCGATTACGGATTTCACCCCCTCCACGTTGGTCTGCCGGGACACCGTAGGATCGGCAAAACAGGAATCCGGTTGCGTATCGCCGAGCAGCAGTATGGCGTGGGTGAACCCGTGATCGGTATTTACAAGGTCCGTGAGCTTTTGCTTCGTCGCGTCGAATCTGAAACCGTTGGGGATAGCGGTGGAATGATAACTGCCTGTGACAGTTTCGGGATCACTGAGTTCCATGAGCCGGCGTCCGACAAAACTAGACGCGCCAAGGACTAGGGTATTTCGTATCGGAAACAAAGCCGTCACTGGATTCGTCATTCGAAATAGATGAACCCAATGTCGCCGGTATAACCGTACGTCCTCAGGAGCCATTCCCATTCCTCAACGTCGTAGAAACTGCGGCAGGTGAGCTGCCAATAAAGGAGATTGACTTTCTCCTGTTCGTTGCGGAAAGACTCGACGCAGATATAGGTTTTGCCCCGGCTGACGCGATTCATTTCTTTGACCGCCGCTTCAAGCTCGAAGTTCTTGAGGTTATGGAACGTGTTCAGCGAATAGACGAAGTCGAAAGAATTGTCCTCGAACGGAAGGTCCGTGCAATTGCCGACGTGGAGCTGTTCACGGATTTCCTCTTTAGCGTTTTCAATCCCGTATTGGGAGATATCGATGCCGGAGACCTCGATCCCTGGGACGGCTTGTGTGAACTCGTAAAGCAGGAACGCTTTGCCGCAGCCGATATCCAGGACCTTGTCGCCGGCCTTCAGCTCGTAATGTTCTGCCATTTCCTGCGCGACAGGCAGCCACCGGCCGTCATAAGAATAGCCGCCGAAGCCGTGTTTTCTATCTCCATCCCAATAGTCATAGCCCCATTGAATGGCTACTTCGGCGCAAGCCGCCTTGTCATGTTCGACGACTCTCTGCACGTAGTTGCGTTGAGTGCCGGTATGAACGTTTGTCAGGAAATTTATTTGCACCATTCCGCAAATTCCTCAACTTGCGGGCAAGTAGGAAGAAGATGATGCACACGCCAGATATCTTCAACGAATGCAAGTTCCTCCGCCGTTTGAACCCGTAAGTTCTCCGAAGCCGCGTGGAGCGACTTTCCTGCCTCTAGGATGCGCTTAAAAACACGCCGTCTGCGTAGAGTATCCTCCGGCAACATAAAAAGACTAAAGCAGATAATGCCGTCTATTTCGTCAAGTCGCTCAAGCACGCCGTCCAGGACAATATAGCAATTTTCTGGGGTAAGTTCGGTCGCGCTTAGCTTCCAACCGAAGCCATGACGACCGGCATAATCTCGTATTACGAGGTTCTGGACGTGCTGCGCAGTCCGATTACCTTGAATAGGTCGGCTAGAGATATAGCCGCGGTATCCAAGTTCATTAGCCATCATCAAGCGAAGGTTCCTTGAACTTAAGGCCAATCCGGGTAGCGGCCCGCATCGTGATCGGTTCGAAGAATTCTCCAAATTTTTTATCAGCGTAGGGCGACAGGAGGCTTTTAAACCGACAATTCATCGACCAACGTGTTTCCGGCTCCTCGTTGACCAGATTTCCGTGAAGTAAATTTTGAGAAAACAGAAGATATGATCCGTATGGTACTTCCAGCCATTCAATATGCGGTTTGATTGTTTCAAATATGACGTCAGTAGTTTGGCCATCATATTTTTTAAAATCGTCGAAGATTGCTGATGTCCGTTCCGGGGATAGGATATACATGCTCTTCGTTCGGTAGCAATCTACCAGCGGGACCCATAGCACCACTTCAAAACATGAATCTCCGTTCAAGACATCGGCATGTATAGGAAGAAGGGAGCTATCGTCGTTCGGAAGTTGAATGCTTAGATTTATGCCGCGCTGCATTGCTAATTCATTGCCTACAATGGCATGGATTGCTTCGCGGGCCAGCGCATAATAAGCGGGTTTGAACCAATCTGCTGCCCTTAGGCCATTGATCACGGACAAGCGTAATTCGTTGAGCTCCTTCACGGCCAAATATTGATGGGTTGAATTAAAGAAATCGGTTTCACCCTTTAAACTTTCTTTTCCTAAATGGTCTCTCCCAAGCTCCTCTACAAACTCTCGAATATTATCCAGTTGGTGGAGGTCTTCCACCGGGTTAATGATGTAGCCGTCCCGCACAAATTTATTCGAGAGGACATTGTCAGCGTCGCTTAGATATTTGTTGGAGGACGAGGTCATGGTATGCGGGCTCAGGCAGCTTTAATTTTATGGCGTTTCTGCTCAATAAACGCGGCAATCTGTTCAGGCTGCAGACCAAAATGCTCCAATAGTTCGTCCTGAGAGCCGTAGTTTGTGGTGAACCGGTCTTTGATACCAAGCCGGTGAACCACGGGTAGCTCGCTCGTATACTCGTCGTTGAGCGTTTCCAGAATGGCTGAACCGAGCCCGCCGGAGAGCAAATGCTCGTCTAGTGTAACAATCATGTCGGCTGTCGCGGCGTATTTGAACAGTAGACCCGCATCAAGAGGCTTGATGGTCGGGAAGTGCAGCACCGTGCAGTCGATGCCGCTCTCTTGCAGAATTTCAGCGGCGCCCAAGCCGCGGTTAGTCATGACGCCGGTGGCGGCGATGACGACCTTGCCGCCGTCCCGGTGCACGATGCCCGTGCCGATCTTGAATCGGTTGCCGTCTTTGTGGATGACCTGATCACCGCCCTTGCCGAGGCGGATATAGATCGGATGTGGCCAGTTTAATGTTTCTGGCATGAAGGCTCCCATTTCTTCCGCGTCTGAGGGCGCGACCACGGTCATGTTCGGCTGAGACCGCATCAGGGCCACGTCGTCGATGGCGATATGGGTGGGGCCCAAGGGCGCATAGACTAGCCCGCCGCCATTGGCGATCAGGCGCACCGGCAGATCATGCAGGCAGAGGTCCATGGAGATTTGTTCAAAACAGCGCCGGGTTAGGAAAGTGGCGATGGTGTTCACAAAGGGGATATAGCCGTCCATGGCCATGCCCGCGGCCATGCCGATGATGTTGGCTTCCGACACACCTTCCATGAAGAACCGGTTGGGCATTTCTTCGCGGAAATTGTCGAGTACGCCGGGGCCGAGATCGGAGCCGATGAACACCACACGTTCGTCCTGTTTGGCTAATTCATAGACCATGTCCAAGCTGGTTTTACGCATTACCGGCCTCCCAACACGTCGTAGAGCTGGGCGATATCTTCGTCGTTGAGACGCGACTTGTGATGCCACTCGGCCTTGCCTTCGGCAAAGGGAATGCCGCGGCCTTTAACCGTATGGCAGACGATGGCGGTGGGTTTCTCCGGTTCCAGAGGAAGACCATTGAGGGTGCTGCGAAGCTGTTCCACATCATGGCCGTCCACTTCCGCCACGCCGAAGCCAAAGCTTCGCCACTTTTCGGCCAGGGGTTCCAGAGGCTGGACCATGTCTACGGGGCCATAGCTTTGCAGTTTGTTGTAGTCGATCATGACGGTGAGATTGGAGAGCCCATGCTTGCCGGCGCTCATGGCGGCTTCCCAGACGGAGCCTTCGTTAATTTCGCCGTCACCGGTCACCACGAAAACGCGGCTCGGGCGTTCTTGCATGCGGGCGGATAATGCCATGCCAACGCCGACGGGCAGCCCGTGTCCAAGGGCGCCGGTGGAGAATTCCACGCCGGGTACTTTGCCTTGTTCCGGATGGCCGCCCAGGCGCGAGTCGAAATTGCAGAACGTCTGGAGCTCACTTTCCGGAATAAACCCTTTGTCGGCGAGCAACGTATAGAGCGCGATGCAGCCGTGCCCCTTGCTGAGGATACAGCGGTCCCGGTCCGGCCACTGGGGTTCATCCGGGCGGTAGGTGAGAATGTCGTCGTAGAGAACGCGGAAGATTTCAATCAACGAGAAGGTGGAGCCGATGTGGCCGCGCCCGCCGCCGTCCAGCGCGGTCACCGCCAAGCGGCGCAACGCCAGCGACCGGTTGTCAAGTTCGGCTGTTGAAAGGTCTTTTCCGTGATCGATATGGCTGTCTGGCATTAAATCATCCGGTCAATGGTAATGGCCTGACTGAGCAAATCCCGGGCGCGCGCAAGTCGTTGACGTTTGACAACCGCGGCAGAATTTTGTCCTGCGTCAGCAAGTTCTATTTCAGCATCATTTCGCAAAAAAACATTTAACACGATCATGCACCAGCGGAGCGCATAGAGGGGCAGGGCATGATGCATCCGTTCCATCAGCCGCTCGTTACCTGAATAGATGCTGTCGGCCTGGGTGACAAATCTGTCCCGGAGTTCGTCGGACAGCCTCATGCCCGGATGGAGGACGAAATCGCAAATCAACTTAGCCGGATCGTCCCAGCCGAAATATTCGAAATCCAGAAAGACAATATCACCGGTCGGCGTTCGGATGGCATTGTGAAAGCCGAAATCCGACGGACTCAGCGTTTGCTCATCGCGCTCCAACACTGAGGTGAAGTCCAGGCCAGTGGACTCGATAAACGCGCGTTCGTGCTCGACGATCTCGGTCAGGGCAGGGCGGAACTCCTTTTCCAAAAAGCCCCGGCAACTTTCAGATAATCCGTCGTGGGCCAGGAACCGTTCCATGCGCTGTTCCGCCTGGGAAGCGATGTCTTGAAACGATAGACACGCATCCGAGGCTAGGGCGATCTTTTCCGCATCAGATTCGTTGATCAGCTCATGCAGTCGTGCGGCGAATTGCCAGGCCGTGTCGATATCCACCATCGTCGGACTGGTAATCGCTTGGCCGTCAATCCAGTCGAACACCGCGCATTGCTCGCGTGCGTCCTGGGCGATCAGCTTGGGAACCTGTTCAATTCCGTGTTTGCGCATGAAGGTGATGGCAGCTTCTTCAGCGCCCAACCGATCCCTCGGATCATTCGGGTCGCGGCGATATAGTTTCAGGGCATGTTCCCCTTTGCTGGAGATGATGCGGAACATGCCGTTGTTGCCGCCGCCGGAGATGCGATTGACGTGTTTGATATCTGCGTCGAGTAGGATGCCACCCAGTTCCGCCGCCAAGGACAGCTGGTCCGAGCCATAAGCGTGCGCGCGGTCTTCAAGCTCCGAAGATTGCAACTTCGATCTCCTGCCAAGACTGATACGCTTGATGCTCTGCCGTGGCGCCGCCGTCCGGCGCGAACAGATAGCGCTGAACGTGATCCGGAAATGCCGGATGGTCAAAAACTTCAATCAGGTCGTCGATGAAATGGGTGCAGCCTTCCCGGATGATCAACTCAATCTTTTCGTTGCGGGTGGACGCAAAGAACACTCGGTCCGGCGGCACTCCGGGGCCCACCTTCGAAAGAAGGCTGTTCTCCGACATCCAATCCAGCGCGGCGATTCTCAAATTCACATCCTGTGGGCCGAAATTTGCAAATTCCGTCTTGTGGCTGATAATGCTCAGTTTTACGCCTTGACGATAACACACGGACAGGAATTCAGGGATACCCTTCATCAAAGCGGCATTCTGCATGCGCGGGCCGTAGATCTCAGCCTGGAGAGTTTGCCACTTATCCTCGCCCTGGGGCAGGGCGCGAAGGGCATCGCGGGTCTGTCGTTTCGAGCCGGTTTGAGACTTTTCCAGCCAACCGTGTTCAATGGCCAGTTCCGAAATTAGTTTGTCATAGCCAGCAATCGTATTATCGAAGTCGAGGCCGATGTGGAACTGAGACGCCATGGGTGAAGCCATGCATTCCTGTATCACGAGAGCGATAGATTCTGCATCACTTTCACATTGAAGTACTTTGGATTGGAAAGCGAATCCGGCACCAGGCCAGAGCCAAAAGCGCTGCTTAAGTCTTCGATGGCATTGGAAATCGTGTGCGTCGGCGTAAATCCCAGATGGGATTTAATCCGTTCCGACGAAATGTGATAGGAGCGGAGGTCGTCGGTCTCAGTAACGTCGATGCCGACGCTGTTGCCGATGACACCACGCACCATTTCAGCGATCTCCATGACCGGATGGTTTTCATAGCCGGCATTGAATACCATGCCGTCGATCATCGAATCGTCATATTCCATACAGTTCAGATACAATTGCACCATATCGTCGATATGGATGTTCGGCCGTTTTTGGCTGCCGCCGAAAACAGTGATCTTGCCATTGTTGATGGCGTGATTGGTCAAAATATTGACCGTCAGGTCCAGACGCAGCCGCGGCGCGTACCCGCACACCGTGGCGGGCCGGATAACCATGGTCGTGAAACCGGGCTCTCGCTCTTCTTCGAGGACATCCTCGCACATGGCCTTGAACTTGGAATAGTCTGTGAGAGGTTCCAGCTTTAGGTCTTCGGTGACATTCTGTTCGTCCTTGATGCCATAGACACTGGACGAAGAGGCGTAGATGAAGCGATTGACGCCAGCCTTCTTGGCGGCCTGCACCAGCGGCTGAAAGGCGTCGAAGTTGATGGACTTGCCGAGCGCCGGATCCAGCTCGAACGACGGATCATTTGAAACACAGGCCAGGTGAATCACAGTGTCGCAACCGGCGAGCGCCTTGGCGATGATCGCCGGGTTGCGGAGATCGCCCTTGAACTCTTTCAAATTGGGATTGTCGGAGAGAGACTCGAATACATCCTCTCCAAAGATATAGAGGTCCAGGACATGGACCGTGTGGCCTGCGGTCAAGAGGGCGGGCACCAGCTTGCTGCCCACGTAGCCGGCGCCGCCGGTAACAAGGATGGTTCTTGGCATAGCTTTTCCTATTTCAACATAACGTCGAGGTGTTTGAGCAGGATGGTCCGGTCAATTGTTTTGGATGTTCCCAGTTCGGCCACTGCTTCTGCCCCGGCCAAATTGCCGATGAGTGAGGTTATTTCCCATGGTGCGCCCAAATAAACCAAGGGGGAGGTAACAGACAAAACCGCGTCTCCCGCGCCGACGCGGTCAGATACCTTCACCGCCAGAGAGGGGGCTTCCATGAAACCTGTCTCCTTATTGAAATGCAGGCTTCCGGCCTGACCCAAAGTGATCGTGAAGTTGGGACAGTCAATTCTTTCCGTGAGCGCTGTCAACATATCGTGGAAGCCGGCTTGCTTCATTCTCATCTCAAGTTGGAGTTCTCCACCGTTAAGACAGACGTAGTCGGCCCGCGAATACTTGGAGATCGTATTGAAACCCCGATTGCCTGCGTTGGCCTGGGTATTAACCGAAAGAAATGGCGCGTTTTCGCAGAGGTAGGCTGCGATTTTGGGGGTGATCATCCCGTGTCCGTAGTCGGAAACTATCACCACATCATAGTCTTTCATGACCGCATCAAGTTTTTCCAGAAGCTGTGCCTCGCCCGGTGCGTCCAAGGGCGTGTCTTCCAGCGTATACAATTCGAACAATTTGCTGCCCGTATGGGTGTCCACGTAACGCCTTTTGGCTATGGTAGGTGCACCAACCCGATCGAACGGATGAAAATCAATGTTTGGCAGGAGGTGGCTTTTAATAAAGCCGAGCCGATCGTCATTCGCGCCGGTAAGAGAAACGATACCGACCTGACTACTCAAGCCCGCCACATGATTTGCGACGCCCAAGCTACCCCCGATATAGGACTCGCGGGTTTCATACTTGAAGGCGAGGATCGGGTCCTTCGCTGATTTTCCCAACGCTGAGCAAAAGTAATATTCGTCGATGATGGCTTCTCCGACGACTAGCACTTTGACATTCTTCAAGGTATCAATCTGCGCTTTGATTCTATCGACTTCGAATTTTTCCTTAACATTAGACAGCCATGCCCTTGTGTCAGGTCCAAAGACGTCAAAATGCTGATTGATGAGCTCGGACGAGCTCATAGTCATATCGTCGGTAATATGCATACGTCCGCCGGCGTCCTCGACAGCGTTCTTTTCCTCGATAAACATTCCGGTCACATCGGCATTGGGATCGCCGTAGTCCGGGCCTTTTACATAGACATTAGGTTTCAACGCCTTGATGAGCTGAACAGCCGTTGGTGCTTCACTGAACGCCACGAAGTCCACGCTCTCCAGCGCAGCGAGTGTTTCGGCTCGTAGCTGCGCATTAAATACAGGTCGCCCCGGTCCTTTATTGACAAACCTGTCGATGGTGACTGTGACGATCAGGTGGTCACCCAGTCCACTTGCTTCTTCCAGGTGGCGGATATGCCCTGGATGAACGAGATCAAAGACTCCGTGACAATGCACAACAGTTTCGCCCCTCGCCTGAATTTCGGCGACTTCGGCTGCCAAGTCCTCTACAGCGTAAATTTTGCCGTTTGTGGGTTTTTTTGGCGTTGGAAAAGGACTGTCTTTCATTTCAACAATTCAAACCACTCTTTGGTCGCCTCGGCTATGGAATCCTGATTCCACACGGGGGCCTCGCGCCAATAATCAATGTGATTGATCATCGCAGCTACCCCATGCTCGAAGCTAACCCTTGGCTCCCATCCCAACAACGTTTTGATTTTACTGATGTCGGCATAGGTGCAATCTGGTTCACCTGGGCGTTTCGGAATATAAACGGTTTCTCCGCCCAAGAGTTCTACCAGACGGTTGACACTATAGGTGTTGTCACTGCCGATATTCATGATCTGGCCCGAAATATCCGATCTCGCCGCAGCGATATACGCATCTACGATGTCCGTCACAAAGGTGAAGTCCCGCGTCTGAGTGCCGTCGCCAACGACAGTGTACGGTTCTCCGGCCAGCTTTTGCGCCAGGAAGACGCCGAACACGGCGCCGTAGGTGCCCGAGGTGCGGCTGCGTGGTCCGTACACATTGAACATGCGCAGGCTGACCGCCGGAATTTGGTAAACTTGCTGCCAATGCATGACCAATTCTTCACCCAGATACTTGGTCAGAGCGTAGGGGTATTGGGGCCTGATCTCAGCGCTTTCGGATGTGGGATACTCATCGGGTATACCGTAACAGGATGACGAAGCGGCATAGAGAAACCGTTTTGTCCTGGCTGCTCTCGACGCTTCCAGAACTCGCTGGGTGCCAACTACATTAGCCTGAAAATATTCAGTCGGCATTTGGATGGAAGGGACGATGTCGGCCAAGGCGGCCAGGTGGAATACCCAATCCGCGTCCTGAAAATGACTGTCGATGGGATCACGGGAAATATCTGCTTCGACCACTGTCAGACCGGCAGACTGATCGAACTCACTCAAATTTTCCGGCCGTCCTGTCGAATAATTGTCGATGATAGTGACCGCCGCGCCGCCGGCCAATAATCGCTCGGTCAGGTGGCTGCCTATAAAGCCGGCGCCACCGGTAACAACCGCCTTAATGTCCTGAAACTCACTCATCAGACTTCCCTGATTCCGAGATGCCGGAGATAGATTACGCGACGTTGGCCTGTTGTTCCATTTGCATACGGGCCGACCGCAGCCAGTCGCCGTACAGCGGGACGGGATGATCCATGCCGCCCGCCTTTAATTGCCGGGCCATGTCCATCGCCTGATCTATGATATCATCAATATCGATGTACTTATAACTACCCGCGCGTCCCATGGAGACGACGCCCTCGGGCAGCGCCTCGAAATATTCCTGCGCCTTCGCTACCTCATAGGTAATGGGGTAGGGATAAAGCTTGTTCGTGTTTGACGGAATTTCGATACCCAGGAATGTGGACGGAGATTTGTGATTGGTGAATTTCTTGTATTCGACAATCCGAGTGAATGGCTCGTCACTGGCGTAATAGACGAAATAGACGTTTTCGGGGAAAGCGTGTTCTACGGGCAGGACAATCTTCATGAACTCCCGGCCGACATAGTTTAACTCGCCATAGGCATGTCCCATGACATCGTCGGGTGAGGCGGTGTTCACAATCAGATCGTAGGATTTCTTTTCGCCACCGATTACCACCGTTTTGTTCGGTAGGTCATATTGTTCAATTACCGTGTTCAGATGAACGTTGGTGTCAGCCGTGGCAATATCGAAATAATCGTCATAGCCGTTAGGCGCAATTGGGTAGGCTGAAATCGCCGTATCCCAGGCGGCGCGCGGCCCTTCTTTGAGGGTGACCCCTTTGGGTGACCAGTCGAAAGTATCGAACTTTTTGTTGTCGTCAATCAGCCACATTTTTTTGGAATAATTATCGACAAACTTATCGTAGAGGGTCTGCCCGACGGAATAAATCCAATACTCCTCCAAATTGGAGGCATGCTCGGCGCCTCTAAGTTCGTTTAGCTCCTCATTAATTTTGTCCTTGTCAGGCATGCGGGCGATATCATCGCGATGCATCGGAAAATTATAGAATTGCTCATCCTTCTCAATGTAAGTGATAAATTCGTGCTCTTTGCATCGCCACATTGGGACGAGTTTATTCAAATAGTCGAAGAGATATTCTTTTTGGGTGAGGAAATGCCGGGGGCCGTATGTGAACGGATGACCGCCGTACCAATGTGTTTTGACACCTCCACCCAGGTATGAGGCCTTTTCAACCAGATGGACATCCCATCCGCCCAAAAGCGAAAGTTGATGAGCAGCCGCGCACCCAGCGAAGCCGCCTCCAATGATGAGTGCTGTTTTCACGCCGATATTCCTTTACTTCAAAAGGTTATACATTATCGGAAGGCATCGATCTGAAATTTAATCGAGTTCTTCGATCAATTTTTATCGTCAGAATGTAGCGGCATTAGGTTAACGTGCCGTGAATCAGGAAATTTTTAGAGGTTACATTCCCGTAGTTTGGTTAGGACGGTTTAGCCACATTGACACAATCTATTGAAGACGTTGTTCCGATTACTTTTTCCCGGGAGCAATTGATTCGGCTTGTTCATAATAGCGTTGAGCGGTGACAGGATCGCCCAAGCCTTCATACGCTTGGCCCAATTCGAATAGCAACTCCGGATATCGCGAGCCTTTGTCGACAAGTAATTGGAGAAACTCTCGTGCTTTCGCGAAATCACCTAGATGGCGGTGCACGACTCCTAGGCGATAAAGAACCTGCGGGGATGTCTCACCGATTGCCGCCGCCTCCTGATAGTGCTGAAGGGCTGACTGATAATCGTTCATTGCTTCCGAAACCACCCCCAACTGAATTAATACGTCCGGCGTTCGCTCGTATTTCTCGATAAACGCCTCAAGCAGGCCGGCGGCTTTTTCGAGCTGCCGCGTGCTGAGAGCCAAATTGATCAGTCGTCTCAGAGAATCTTGTTCACTGACTTCGGCATCGGGTATCCAATCTAAACAGGCTTCGGCGAGTTCTATCTCTTCGTGAGAGGTTTCGTAGGTTCGATGAGCCCAGTCTGAAAGCCGTTCTGAAAACGTCAAAATTGGTATCCGATTGTTAGCGACCGGGTCCAAATTGGTTTCGTAAGTGCCATCCGACTGATCCTGCTTTAAGTCAGCATCGAGCTCTTGGTAGGCTTCGAACAGCACTTCTGCCGACTGGTGCTGCCAGATCCAGCGCTGGTATTTGTTTAAGAATGGTGGCGTTTCGCCTTCATGGATACCCATTCTCCCGAACGAAGACGGTTTTCGTTCCAGCCAATCGCCAGTCAGATTATAGAGGAAGTGTACGTTTTTATTATAGAAGCAGACTTGGGCCGGACCATTCGCGACAAAGGTATTTATGTAGCATTCTTCATACAGCCCCAGGCGCAAAGCTAGGTTAAACGTTCCCTCGGGAAATGTTGCGATGCCTTCCAGTTCGGGCGGAGGAACGTCTAACGCTGTATCAATATCGCGCAGTACAATGGGAAAAAACCCCTCCGCCAAAAGAGCGCCTGCAAAATCTCCCCAGACGCCTAGATCCGAGTTACGGCTAGGGATGAACGGGGCTTCCCTCAGGGTTAGTGATACACACTTTCTGCCGTCTGCATGCGCGTCGATCCATCTTCGTGCGTAAGTTCTTGCCTGGTCCGTTGCCCGAAATTTTTGGATATCCTGGCCTAGATGTCCGGCTAGAACTGACCAGCCAGTATGATGACGCGAAATCGGGGCCTCGACAGAATAATGTTCAGGAAATGTTGGTGAGGCAGAGGTGCTGAGTAGACCGGCAGCCTGCTGGCGGGTCTGGCATATACAGATTCCCGAGTAAGAGGTGAGCAACTCACAAAGCGGGAGGATAATATTATTCATGCGCCAGCTGATATGGGCGACGCTAAATTGTTTATTGTCGTGATGCCCTTCTTCGTCGCCAGGAGGCACGATCACGATGTACAGGTGGTCCAGCTCTTGATCCACGCGATGTTGCTCGGCGACGACAAGAAATCCAGAGAAATCGAAGGAAACAGGCGACACTTGCAGATCATAGACTGCAAAAAGCGTGTTCTCGGCAGCGGGTGAAGAAGGGGAGGTTGTCCGGCGTGACATATCAGGCCACCCACCCAAATCGATCCGCAATTCGGCCCTCCATTTGAGCCCAAAGATTTTCTGCCACGGCTGATGGGATCACCTCTCGCCATTCGTTTTTGGAGCCTTTCCGGAAATTGCGTTGGACGCTGTATGTGCGAGCCGTTTCCGTCTCACGCCAACCGGACAGATCAATGTCATAAATTTTCGACAGCCGCTGGAAATAACCGCTGAAATCGTCGGCGTAATCCTCGAATTGAATGAACTCGACATGTGGTACACCGTTATTTCGATGTTCGGCGTCCAGCCAGGTCGTTAGCCATTCGATGCTATCTGGAAAGTAATTCTCAAGGGTCCAGTGTAGCCGCGTCTCCAGAGGCGTTCCTCTTAATTCCCAGGGAGGCACGTGTCGGTATCGATTGCGAAGTGCGGCAAAGTCAGCCTCCTTCATGTCTTCAATATGGTGCGCCCAGGAGACAGCCGATTGCCGAGGGTCGCGAACCTGCACGACCAATGTTTGCGCACCGGCGGCGGCAAGGGCTTCGAGGTTTTTCGGACTGCCATCCAGATGTTCCCGCAATATCGCACCGCCTTTGGCTATCTGATTTAAGACTCTCGGGAAAAAGAAGTTGGTAGGGAACGGGCCCGTTGTTGCCGGAAAGGTCGGCGCATCTAATAATTCGGACAATGCGTCACAGACAAATTCACTGGCGCTTCTAGGCTGGGAAATCAAATAAATAGCAGGGATTCCACGGGACCTCGCGTCCTTCTGTCGTCCCCAGGGGCCAAAGTCGGTTTCAGCCATCAAATCAAAAAAGCGGTCATAGGCGTCAATGCCGTCGTGAAATTTCCTTTGTTGAAGCTTCACTCCGTACAAGGTCTGATAAGCTCCTGCCAATTTCGCGTCTTTGTTGATTGCTCGGTTGGCGCATTGCTCGGCATTCTCGAGGTCGCCACTTTCCAGATACAATTTTGCGGCGAACGCTTGGGCGTCCGCGTATTCTTCGGCATCCGGCGCAATTCTCTGAAGAGTTTCGGTTGCTTTATCATTCTGATCGATGCCGATTTGTGCGTTAGCCAGGCCAAACATGAGAGAGCTGTTTTCTGGCTCCATGGAGCAAACCCGCTCCAATGCTTCGATCGATTCCCCCGGTCGGTTGGTGCTTGCCAAATAATTGGACCATGACAATACGTCCTCCGCTGTACACTCCGGATGAGAGACAAGTTGAAGACAGTATTTTTCGTAATCGGAGACGTCGCCGTTTCCGTGCAGAAGTCTGATCAGAGTTCGAAGGTGGGGCACGCTCGTCGGATCGGAGGCTAAATGGGCCTTTAATCCCGTTTTCAATATCTGATTAATTTGCTGGAGGCATTGACGTGCGCCTTCCAAATCGTTCTCTGCTTTATACCCGTCGAGCGCCTTTCTGAAGCAGGAGATGGCATCCTCCAGATGCCCGTTCATCTGCAATCGCTCAGCCCGAGATATCCAGTTCGCAGGGGAATTTTCGTTTATCAGCTCAGTCATCGGAAACGATCTCTATCGCAGCATTGGTGAGGAGGCTTTCTTCATGGTGAAACACATGTTCAACCAACCGATCAGCCATCAATTCATGTCCCCGGCTATTAAAGTGGCAGATGCCGTCCAGAAATACTTGCTCATGAATTGAATCGAACACGTCCGTCATAGGGCAGAAAAGGATTCCCTGTGCAGCCAATTCCCGAGCGGCGTCTAACATTACGGGGTAGGCGTGAGAAACGATCAACGGCGCCCTGGGGTTCTTGCCTGAATACACCATATCATCTTCCTCGCCCGTTAAGGGTTTCTTGGAATAGTGCTGATTTGGTTGAATGGCGAATAGAAATGAAATTCCTTGTCCGCGGCAGATGTCGGCCATCATGCTGGTACATTGGCGCCAAATATCCACCACTTCGCGGATCGTTTGGTCCCGTTGGTCGGCTGTCGCGTTAAGAAAATCCAACTTCGGCGCTGGCGATACTTGCATCAGAGACACTTTTTCAGGGCTATCCGGGTGATGCTCACGCAGCCAATCCCGACGTTTCTCCAGTTGCTTCAAGATGCCCAGCGGTTTGAGGAAAGCTAGTGGGCCCCTAGCTACCCGCTCAATCCGCCTGTTGGTCTTTGCAAGCGACAGAAAATAACGGAGATATGTTTCGTCCAGTTTCGGGACATTCACCAGTGCCTCCAAAGATGTGGTCAACTGGCTAGGGGGCATCGCTGGGTGATGCGCCCAAATCAAGTTGCTAATGGCGCCAAACGTGTCGTTGAAACCATCAAGGTTTACGACCAGATCAAGCTTCTGTCCTATCGCCAAAAAGTAGGAGAGATAAAACAGCTGAATAGGTTGCTTAACTGAGCCCATGGCAAAGTTGAGGACAGTTACTTTTTGGCCTTTCAGATCCGGGTGTCGTGCTAGCGCTTCCCGCAGACGGAGCGCCATATCCTTGGCGAAACCTGCGGCGACGGATCCTCCGAAGACGCCAACGATGAATTCGTTCTCGTCCCTCTCATAGGGGTAATCCACATTGTCTGGAAACTGTGGGTTTTCGAATCCGTAATTGTTGCCACCAGCTTGATAAGCCTGAATCGGGAACCCAAAGTAGGGGGAAAATCCACGTGTCGCCCTGATGGTTTCCTGGGGTGCTGGTTGTGCGGCAGATCGCGGTGGCGCTGTCGGAGCTTGGGCCGCAGTTGTCTCCATCTGAGCGGGTCCTGGATCGGCTGTTCCTGGTTCAGGGGTTTCCTGGGCGGGCCGGATCAGTTGCGCGTGAAGCTCGTCGAGTTCAGGTGCAGAGGCTTTTTTAAGCACGGCCAGCCGCTGTGCCACATCGATTTGATCCCGAGCCAAGTCAATCCGGCCCATCTCTAGATAACAGCGAGAAAGCAAAACCCGCCCGGCCAGATCCATATCGTTTTCGACCAGATAGTGGCGAAGGACCTCCTCGCAATCCGCATATTGGCCAAGGTCGAATAACTTGGCTGCAAGATTTAACAGGTTAAGGCTCACAAGAACGACCCAAATATAATTTTGGATATCGTATTTCTCGTCCGATGGTCGAAATTACCAGTTGGTATCATCTGCGTACCCAAGATCAATGAGGAGTTGGCCAGCTATCTCCTTCATGAAATCCTTTTGACGTTCAGAAAAATGATTACGCCAATCGCCAGCGGAGCCTTTGCGAAACCGGACGCCCTCAACCCAAGTTAACTCATACGGGGCGTCTCCAGCCTTTTCGTCGCGTTTCTTTCTGAGGCGTTCCGTATCGGTCAGATCCAGCGCAAAAGTCAAATCGGCTTCGGTGATATCCGGCTTCCACCCCAGCCAGGCGATTAAGTCCACTAGCAAGCCTCGGCTATCCGCCAGATTGTCTTCAAATTTAACCTGGAAACAATTTTCAGCCCCAATCGTGTCCTGGAACATGCGTAAGACTTTTGGAATGAAGTTGCGTAGCCGTTCTTCCAGGTATTCGGCCATGGATTCCGGGGTGGGTTCAATGCCGTAGTGAAAAAGTTGTGCCGTGGCGGCGCTCACAGCCAGGTCTCGCGGATCGCGTATCATGACAATGAAGTCAGCGTGTGGTGATTTTAATATTCGCTCAAGACGTATGACCTTGTGGATGTTTGCCAATTCGAAGTAATTCAGAGTTTGAATTGCGTGGAGGTAATATTCTTCATAGGGGCCGAAATCTCCGTGGCCTGAATTTTCGGATTCCATTTCTAACAGCCGCAGGCTCCTCCCAGCGTTGGTCGATAGATCGCGATACGGCCGGCCGGTTAGGTGGGCGATGTGGTTGAACGAAGGGAGAAACTTGCTTGTTCCACATCTCGGCGTGGTCAGCATTACAGTGGGATTCGGATTGGTAAGGTCGGCGATAGAGGGTCCGGCTACGGTGCCGTTCAAGAAGACGATTTGAAGGGTGCGAGGAAAAGCTTTAGCAACTGCTAAAGATGGCGCATTGCGTAAGTATTCGCTCAGAATGGAGATCGGGGTCTCGTCCTTATCCAAATGTACAAAAAGGAATTCAGACGTGAATTGCACCTGCATATCAGTGCGTTGATATGTGGCGGGATTACCAATGCTTGTATGAGTTTCAACGTCCAGCATCAGAACATCGAGTCGTCCGGCGAGAGCGCTGTTTTCAAACTTTTTTAAAACATCTGGGCCACCTTTCCCGCGCGCGAGAACGGAGAACGTGCCTTCCTGGGATGTATGAGATTCTAGATAAGCTGTGACGCCTTCTACGTACGACGAAATTTGGAGCGCGAGGCCTGCCAACGGATTGGGAAACAGCGGTGTCCGGACCGGTGTTTGCTGCCCCGATCGTAGGTCGGCAAAGCCGATTTTGGTGGGGCCATGTTGCACCAAGGGATTTTTCGCAGCCATCAGAGTGCAGACTTCAATCTTTGAATTTAGTCCGTCGCGGCCGGGTTGCAATTCCGCTGCGCGCTGAAAACGTTCCAGGGCTACCGGGAAGTTTTCGGCGGCCAGAAAAATTTCACCCAGCATATAATGTGCTTCCGCCCATTCAGGATAGATCGAAATGGCTAAGTTTAGCGTTTTGGCCGCTTCGACGAATTCTCCTTGCGTCATAAGTTGCTGGGCCGCTTCGAGCAGCGCGACTTCGCTGGGGGGAGGGGCGGACTGTGAGGTCAATGGCAATCCTGTCATTACGGCTGGCTTGGGAGCGTTAGCTGTTAAGCTATGGCGAAATCCGGCCGATGGTAAAATCCATCACGGCATTCGCCATAATACTATTGCCGAGATGGTTCACGTGACAACCAGCGTCCCGGTAAATCGTCTCCTCGATGTCGTCGTAAATTTTTGTCAAATCCAAAAAATCGATCCCCTGATCGGACAGTGTCTGCCCTTCAATTTGATAGAGGGGATACATATCCTTCACTACGAGTGCGGTATCGGATTCCGGTAGGTAGTACTTCTCGCGCTCTTCCTTGGAAAAGGGTTTGTCGCAAAAATACTGGTTTGGCTGGAGTGCGTGAAAGTAATGTGCACCGATTGAAGTGCAGATTTGCGCCATAAGGGCAGAACTCTGGGACCAAATATTTGCCACCTGATTGGTGCCAAACGCCACAGCCTCAGCCGTCCTTTGACGATCATAGAGATTAAACGGTTCCTGGCTTAGAAGCATCAATAGGCTATCGTCTTCTTTGGCTTTTTGTCTGGGGGGGCGGCGGGACAAGTCGTCAAACGCCTGCTTCTTATTGTGCAATATTGGTCCAGCGAGCAGGTTAAATGGAAAGGCCGAATTGCGCGCCTCCCAGTCCCGGATGCCATCCTTCAACTTTGAAAGTTCCAATAAATAAGACAGCGATTCGCTACTGAGGTCGCCATCTGCTTTTGACAAACGTAGCGAGCTGATCATGTTGTAGGCTGGTAGGACGGGGTGCACGCCGTTGATCTGATTTGTACGGCCGCTGTTTGATTCGTTGAATCCATCAACGTTGATGACCAGATCAAACCGTTGGCCGATGAGGTGAAAATAGATCAGACCGATTAGCTGTTGTGGCTGACAATAGGAGCCCTGAGCAAACGGAAGAACGAGTATTTCACGCCCGGCCAGCGCCGGAATTCGGCTCAACCGTTCTGCAATTATAGCGTGACCGTCATAACACAGAGACCCGGCGACGGAGCCGCCAAATATGCCAACGATGTAAGGGGTCTTGGTTTCACCATTGTACGGGTAGTCAATCCGTTGGTCCGGAAACATAAACCCATGGTTATTGACCCGTTCTTTTGATTTGAACATGAAGCCCAAATAGGGATGAAAGGCATAGTTGGCATTGAGATACTCGTCCCAATCCCGTTCCGGGTTTACCTGATCCGTCGATACTGGTTTTGAGGCTCCTTGGTCTTCTTTCACGGACGGCGCCGGCTGATTTTTGGCCGCCTGGATAGCAGTCAATTCCAGAATTTTAAATTTGTAGTCTGGATTACTCGGGGCGAGCCTGTAAGCGGCCTCTAGATTCTGAATGGCCAGATCGACTCGGCTTTTGACGAGGCAGAGATCAGCCATCCGGGCGTAAAGCGAGTGGTCGTCCGGATCGGCCTTGAGCGCCTGCGCGATAAGCATCTCCGCTGCCTCATAATTTTTGAGGTTATTGAAGCGGTCAATCAGATTCTTGATATCGTCAGCCGAGAGCATTGATTTAAGGCATCTGAGGCGAGGCAAAGCCCCGCCCAGTTACCGTTTCCTACCACATGGGATACATGTCACCGGGACTGGCCTTTCGGCGTTGTTTCCGCTTATTTAGGAAATACGTCGTGCCGACAATCGCCGCGACGGCCAATCCGATCCATAACCACGTCATCTTTCACCACTCTTCCCGTTTTGGTTCTTGTGTAGCGCTCTCGGCGGAACGCTATTTAAACGCCTTAAAGATTGTCTTCTCTTGGCTCTTCGAAGCGATCCAAAGCTTGCGCAGAGAGTATTCATTGCGCCGCCAGCCGCAGGTGCGTTGGAGTTCCCAATCGTAGGAAAGTCCGGAATAACCCGGCCCGACCGGTACGTTAAACTCTGTACAGGAAATGTCCTGAACCAGAGGAAACCCTGCCTGCTCAAGCGCAATCTCCACCCATTTGGGCGAGGGGCGGCAGGCCCCGCCGTTAATACTGAAGGAAGTAGAGTCGGTCTCTTCCTCAAAGTAGATCAACGCGACACCGTCATGGTCGAGACAAGCGGTTTCCAGACAGATATTGTCCGATGTTGCGGCCACTGCCCGGATCGCCGTGGTTGGTTCGCCCACATGATACAGGGCGCCCATAAACATACTCAGGTCTGCTGTTTCAACCGGAATCGGATCTCCTGTTTCCAGATCGTACCGGACGGTGTTGGCTCCCGGGTCAGTGTCCCGGATGACTTGCAGATTTTGATCCCGGCCATCGATGAACGTGACGTTAGCCCCCGCATCAGCGAATTTAAATCCGAACCCGCCCTGTCCGCACCCAATGTCGAGCACAGACTTGGAGGTCCAGTCGTCGTCTAAGAAGTAATCCTGCAGCGCCCTGAATCGGGTCTCGTAGCCGTTGATGAAATCGCCGATTGCCAGCAAGTCTTTGGAATGATGATTGTCGTCTTCGCCACGCTGTATTGCACCACTTAGCCCATCCAATTTTCTATCTCCTTGAGCTTTATTTGTATGATTTTTGATGGGGAAATCCATCGACCGCTACTCCCGATTCATTCAGTCAGGTAGTGTAACGGAAGAGGGAACATAACCGAAAAAGCTTTTTTGTTCGTTAACGAAATGTTCGCGGCAATGGGGTAGGGTTATGGTTACTCAAGATATAAAAAGACAAACGGGCCCAATATTTTATGGATTCTCCTGGTGTAGCATCCGCTGATTCGAAGACGTTGTACGCCGTCTACGACTTGGACGTGTCGCCCATGACCTTCGATATTGTCCATTTTTTGTGTTTGGCGGACATCGAACGGCGGGAGCAAGGGTGCGATTTTATCCAGCCTATTCTCGTGCCGGGTGCAGCGGGCCGGTATCGCCAGGGTACGGCCCACGACAATTTATTTGACGAGGCTCAAAAGGATTGGCGGCTAAACCATATGATCATTCCGAGCTGTTGGCATTTGCCCGTCAGCCGGTCGCTGATCCTTTGCGAAGACCGGGAGCAGGCGAATTCCATATTGGATAATGTTCAAGGGCCGATCTATCCGGAAAACTACACCGTGGACGAACCGACGAAAGGATGGGAGCCATATAAGTTTGTAGTTCAATCCTGCAAAGGGAAGGAATTGGGTTCCGTAGAGGCGACGGATCAGGGGAGGGAATATGCCCGCCGTTGGATCGACTCCCATGCGCAAGGCAAGAAAGTTGTGGCGATTACGCTACGTGAAACCAAGTATCTGGATTTTCGAAACAGTGATGTCGAGAGTTGGCTGACCTTCGCCCGCAGTCTCGATCCGGAGATTTACTTCCCGGTCATCCTAAGAGACCACGACCGGATATTCGAACCAGCCGGACCGGAGTTTGAAGGACTTGCGCTTTTTCCCGAAGCTGTTGTGAATTTGGAAGTACGCGCCGCTTTTTACGAACTGGCCTATCTCAATGTGTTTTTGGCCAGTGGGCCGACCGAATATTGCTGGATGAACAGTGCGGTCCGGTACGTGATGTTTGTCCCTTGGGCTCTTGTCGAGGACCCGGCGGTTCAATGGTCAGTCGGTATGCCCGTCGGCGCACAGCTTCCGTTTGCCACACCCTACCAAAAATGGGTTTGGGAAAAGGATACCCCGGAAACGATCCGCCGGGAGTTCGAGCAGATGTCCAAAAAAATCGACGAAGCAGGCGACGATGCATTCAAGCGGCATGCCTTTAGCCCCAAGGAACAGGACCCGATCAAATGGCTGGAGCGGGCCAAAGCGTTGATTTCAGTGAATCAGTTCGAACCGGGAGAAGAGTTATTGAAGCTCGCAATGCCGCACCCGGAAGTCTCAAAAAATCCTGACCACGCGGTCGATTTGTGGACGTTGCTGGGCGACTTGAATATTTATTGGCAAAATTATCAGAAAGGGTGGGAGTGTATCTCAAAGGCGGCCGAGGCAGATCCGTCGAATGCCAGCTTCCAAAATCGACTGGGATTTATTTGCGCCAAAATGGGGCGCGGGGAAGACTCTGAAGCACACTACGAGCGGGCCACTAAATTAGCGCCGGATCGATTGGAATATCAGATTCGGCTGGCAGTGGTGAAGCACGCCCGTGGAGATTTTGAAGGCGCCTTGGTGTTGTTTCAAAACGCGATCAATCAAGGCTACCGCTCCGCCATAATATATGAACAGGTCAGTGAAACGCTGAAGATGCTGGGCCGCCTTAAGGAATCTGCCGCCTATCTAATTGAAGCCGCAGAGTTGCCAAGATACGAATTGCCTCTGGAGTACACGGACCCCAGCACTTGGAGGGTTTGATCATATGCATCCTATTGATCAGTACGCCGATATCCGTCACGCACTGGAGCGCTTTGATTTCACCTCTGGTGCTGTATTGATCAATGTGCCTTTGGTGCCAATCGACGTTCTGGATTATACGGTTGCCAAAAGACGCGGATACTTTGCCTTACCGCCCACGACCCAACTTTATCTGGCGGCGGCGTTTCGCGAGCAAGGTGTGGAAAGCTCAATTGTCGATCTGAACTACGCGGTGCTAAAGGAAGCCCAAAAGAACAATCCGGATTTGCGGGCTGCATGGGAAAATGCATTGGACGGGGCCCTAGACGCGTATTCGAGGCCACTGGTTTGCATTTCGTTGATGTTTGAATCTACGTTGGACCAGTTTTTCGAGATCGCCCAATATGTGCGAGTTAAGTCGCCGGATGCCTGTATTGTTGCCGGCGGCGTTGCTGCAACTGCTGATCCGGTTGGGCTCATGCGGGATGGAGCGTGCGACGTGGTTTTCTCGCACGAGGCCGGACTTACGTTACCCAGATTTTATGCCTTCCTAAACGGGGAGGAGGTCTCGCCGGTAAACTTGACCGTGGTTGACGAGAGCGGAAAAATTCTTGCCACTGAGATGCAGTCCGGCGGGCCTGCCAATGTCGACCTGCGGGATCAATATTCAAAAATACCACTAGAGGATTATGTTCGTGTGGGATCGCTGAGCACACTTTCTCGGATGATCGGAGACGGCGTACCCAATGCAACCGTTTTGACGCGGCGGGGGTGTCGTGCGCGGTGTGCTTTTTGCGGGGTCCGCAATTTCAATGGTAAGAGCGTTCGCGTGCGGGAGCGGGATAACATCATGGCCGAGATGAAGTTCCTGTACGAGGTCAGATCTGTCCGGCACATCGACTTTTTAGATGACGATTTACTTTATGATGAGAAAGAGGCGATATCTTTTTTTGAGGAAATGGCGTCTCAACTTCCAGATTTAAATTGGGTATCTAACAACGGTTTGATCGCATCAGCCCTGTCGGAAGAGCTATTGGTTGCGATGCAGAAAAGTGGGTGCCGCGGATACAAAATTGGTCTCGAAAGTGGAAATCCGAAAATTCTCCGGCAGGTCCATAAGCCAACAAATCTCGAAAAATTTTACGAATTCAGTAAATTGGCTAAGAAATTTCCTTCCATGTTTGTTGCGGTCAATTTTATTGTTGGGTTGCCGGGGGAAACGGTCGGTCAATTGGAGGATACGTTGCGCGCCGCCATCCTCGGAGGTCTCGATTGGAATAACTTTTACCTCTATCAGCATCTCAAAAACACAGAATTTTATGAATCATATAGCGGTTTAAGTGGGAGTGTCCTCGAGACCGACTATGCGAGGGACGGACAGACGCCAAAAGCATTTATGCGAGATATCAATCCGATTCGAGCGAGTGGATTTCGCGAACTCGAATGGGGAAAGGAACTCGCCGCAGGCTATGAGATTTTCAATTTGCCAATGGACTTGGTGCCGACGCGGGGGCAACTGAAGGAAATCTGGTTTGCTTATAATATGATCGCAAATTTCTTATTGATGCCCGCGCTGACAACACACGAAGAGACACAGCTAGAAAACGGCGTGTTGTGGATGCGTTCGTTGATTGATGCTTATCCAACCGACGCATCCATGGGGGCCGTGTTGTATTTTCTTGAGCAAAGGTGGGATCAACTTTCGTCGACTGAATTGGCTGAATGTCAGTCAAGCGCGTGGGCTAAACTAAATGCTTCCGACTATTGGAAGCGGCGAAATGAACAATTCGGCTTCTCAAAACTTCTCGATGGAGAACTGCCCGAAGAGCATGAATATATTCGAGCGTTCCTTGCCAAGCCTGCCGCGCATATACAGCCTCGCCAAGAACCGACTTTTGACACGGTCTAAGGGATAAGATGGCAAGCTCCAATATCAGTGAACCGATTTCTCTCGATACTTATGACCGTCTCTCGGTCGAAAAACTGGCAGAGTTTTCAATGGTTGAGCAGCGAGCCGTTGATACCGTTTGCTTTCAGCGAGCTTCGTTTCCTTATCAGGCAATGAGCTTTCAGGAAATCTCCAAGTTCAGTGATTTTGTCTTTAACGCGAACACTTTTCTGCCATTTGTGGCAGGCCGACATATCGTTGAGAACGGGCTATTCACCAGTTTCAGTAAATACGAAGCTGAATTGATTCGATCAGTCCATCAAATGGTTGATGATCTGCTTGAGAAAAATTTTGATCAGAAGGCAGGGCCATATCTGAATATTCTGTCGAATTTCGGACTGTTTCGGGCCCTAGGTCATATTCGGGCGGCATTCGGTGAGGACATTTCAATTTTTGAAGCCGGTCCGGGATGTGGATATCTCGGTTTGCTGTCCGGGCAATTGAACTGCCGGTATACGAGCTTTGACGTCGCTCAGGGGTTGTATCTTTGGCAATCGATACTTGGCGCACGTACCGACGGGGAAGATTTTTGCGAATGGGCGCACCAGGATTTTACGCATTTTACCAAGGTCTATGCTACCGACGGCCGGCGCAATCACCACTTGCCTTGGTGGTTTTACCTGAAACTATGGCAAGAGCCCTGCGTGACGGCGGATGTTATCGTTTCCAATAACAATTTGGCTGAAATGCACCCCGACGGGGCGAGATATCTGATCAAGCTGTCAAAGACCATGTTGTCAGCTTCACGCTGTCCGTTGTTTATTTTTGCCGGATTTGGAAGCCAGTCTGTTGGCAATGCACATCAGGTCATGACCACTTTCAAGGAATTCGGGTTTGAGCTTCTGTGTCACCGAAATATGTACGTTTTATCGCCCATGCCCGAGAAATTGCCCAATGCGGTGCGGGAGGTGATTACCGGATTTGAGTCGGGCGTGATGCCTTTGTCTGGCGAAGATCATGAGCAATTCATGAGCCTGTCTGCAGTTCTAAATTTACCAGAAGACTTGTCGACGTTGACAGAGGTATTGGGAACACGCGGCGCTAACTTTCTGCGATACCTCGACCAACTTCAGCCGGATCCCAATTCCCACTTGCTAGATGCTGATCGCCACGAGCAAATCCCGGAAGCGGCTTTGCGGAATATCTTTGGGTCGGAATTCACCGAGTATGAGGACGAAAGAAACAAGGAGCATCTATTATCTCCTTCCCCGTCCGACGTTGCTACGATCTCACGGATGTATGAAACAAAGTTGGAGGCGCTGGAACTCAGTTTGGAACGACAACAATCTGCCTACGCGGCACTTTTACGACAGCACTTAACTGAGGCCGGCATCATCAAGGACTAGGAACGACTAATTGAAAGCCTCGTAGAACGCAGCTAGGCGAGGTCCTTGCTCCAACATATTGAGTTCCCGCTTGGCTCGACTGAAATCAATTTTTTGCTCGAATACTTTATGTCGGATCCGATCCCAGAACGCCGAGGTGAACACTTCATCCGCACGAGCAGGTTCGCCAATGCCGTACTCTCGTGCAACTCTCGAAATAAACGGACTTCTCCAGTCCGTGAGAATGTAAAGACCCGAATCCAAATAATCGCCAAAACGGTTTGTCCAATGTCCCGAATTATCGATTTTGGTAGGAGCGCCCGCTAGGAGAGAGATATCGGCAGGATAAACATAATCGAGGCCAACATCGTATGTTTCCAGAACTGAAAGCCATTGGTCAAACGGTAGAGGGTCGTGAAAATGCACGTGCGATGACTGCTCGGCAATCTTGCGGTACTGCGTAAACTTTGGATCGCCTGCGGGAAATAGATGCAGATGAACGTGAATATCTAACCTGTCGGCATTTTGGCAGAGTTCAAAAATGTAGCGCCACCTTATTCCTGGTGTAGTCTCGAACCCAAAGGTTCCTCCATAAACGACATGGAGCTTTCCATCGGCCTCACTTAACTTAGAAGATTTTGGCTGATGCCCGTATCCTAGTTCGGGAAAGAGTTTCCGTTTTTGTCGCCCTTTCATCTCGGGAAGTATGGATCTGAGTGCCCTTGGATACAGTGTACGCGCGCAAATGCCGGGGAAATGATTGTGGGCGACACGGGAGGCTCGGGCATAGAGATCAAACATGGGATACAGGTCATGATTTTCCCCGACGAGTTCGAGGGGGCCGATCCGTGAGTCCGCTGGGTCGTAATAATCAAGAACAGATGTGCGAGGCGCCATAACAAGCGTTGCAAACATCTCCACGCAGCCTTGGCCAGCTCCGACGAAAACATGGAACACGAGTGGGCGACGCTCGAACAGGGTCCAGAGGTCAAAGTAAGTGCGGACCGGAAACACTTGGTCGGCTAACTCACGGAGGTTTTCGGGTATCGGCCTTGAGCGATGATGTACGATGGTAAGTTTTTTCCCCGCGGCCCTAAGTCCCGTCGCCAATTTGTGCATCCTAGTATTCGAATAGGTGCTTAGGACAAAACAGACCCGGTCAGCGTCAATGGGCAACCCATGTGCTGGGTGGTCAATGGCATGATGGTTCAGGAGGTCGGTAACAACATTAATTGAATCCGGCTCCTCCGCATAAAAATTTATCAATTTCGCAAACAGTCGGACTCTTTCGGCAAACGCATCCGCGCCGAGCGATTTAAGGAACCGAAATGCAGTTTGAAGAACTACCGGGTTGTTCGGTGCGGAATCCACCAGACCCAGTGCATTCTTGACGAGGTGCGGCAAAGCTAAATCGACAAGCATTTCAGGCTGCGGAGAAATCTCAACATCCTCTTCCCAGGTCGCCGGCAACCGCATAATTTTTTCGTGATCCGGCGCAGATTCGGGAACCGGCTCAGGTTCCAGGCCAGATTTTGAAAGCCTGTTCTCCAGTTGCAGTAGTAAGTCAGATGCCAATTTGTCTCCCAGTCTAGCCAAAAAAACGGAAAAATGCTGCCTTTCAGGGCATCCGTATGGCTGGCGGGAGGTGTCTTCCACGAATGTTGTTAAGAGAGAGTTGATATCGCGTTCGAACTTGGCAAGTGGAACCTGACTGTCATTCGTTTGCCAAGGGGTTTCAATATCAAGAACTTCGCAAAGAATCTCTCCCAGATGTTTGGCAGCAAGACTTTCTTCAGCTTGATCGGTGCCACAATAAATGCCGCTTCTAAGAAATAGTGCCGGATACTGAGAGGGGCTGGTGATAGGAGTGGAAACGCGATCCAAGACGGTGTCCGCCAGTCCAGCTTCACCAATCAATCGACCAAAGGTGAAAGCATAGAGTGGATCCGTCGCGTTTTTCTTAAACTGTTCTTCAAAGAAACCGAGAACGTCAAGAAAAGCACCGCTCTCCCTTACCCCGGCAAGGAACAGTTCGGCGAATTCCAGTGTGAGCTGATTTGTCTGGAGGCAATCGGCAAGCAGCTGGACTGCTTGCCGAGGATTGCCATCTTCAATCAAGCGGGAGATTGATGCAAGGAACGCGTCGTTACCCTTTGGTTCCATCAGGAAAGGCTCGCTCGCTCTTTACCAAGCTAATGTAGGTCAACGCTCTAACCTGGAAGCGTCATGAAAACGCCTTCTTACTCTGCATGCGATCTCGGCCATAAAAGTCAAAAAGTGTATGTACAGTCTTTTCGAGTTGTTCCTGGGATAAAAACTGATCGACGGGTAAACTGATAACTTCCTGGGAATGCCTATCGGTGACTGGGAAAGTTCCCGGAAGATACCCCAGTGGCTTGAGGCCTTCCTGTCGGTAGAGTGGAGTTGGATAGTGGACCTTCGTCCTCACACCGTTCTCCTGACACCATCTGTTCAGCGAATCGCGTTCCTCGGCGAACACCATGTAGAGGTGAAAGGCTTGTTCAACATCTGCTTCCCGGGGGGGGATACTTATTCCCGGTAATGCGCTCAAGCACTCGTCATAATAGTCTGCATTGGACTGGCGCTGGCGGGTGATCTCTCTGGTTTTATCGATCAGATGAAGGCCTACAGCCGCCTGAATAGTATCGAGTCGAGAATTGTACCCTAGAGTAACGACTTCATCGCGATTTCGAACGCCATTGTTGCGCAGTATGCGCAACCGCTCATCAAGCGTAGAATCATCAGTCACGATCATGCCGCCATCGCCCCAAACATTTAGGGCTTTCAGCGGATGAAAAGAGAAGGCCGCAGCGTTTCCCCAGGCACCCGCCTGTTTGCCTTGACGGCTCGCACATAGTGCTTGGCAGGCATCTTCGACAACCACCAGTCCGTACGCATCCGCAATATCCATAATCCGTTTCATATCCGCCACGTTTCCGGTGAGGTGAACCGGAAGAATGGCTTTGGTTGCTGGGGAAATTACGGGCTCAATCAAGTCTACATCGATGCAGAAACTGTCGTTACAATCGACCAACCGGGGAGTCGCCCCCACCTCAGTGACGGCGGCGACAGTTGAGACAAAGGTATTCGCCACGGTGATGACTTCATCTCCGGGGCCGATGCCGAGAGCTTTCATGGAGAGTTTCAGGGCATCGGTGCCGGAGGCGACGCCAATCGCGTGCCTCCGGCCCACCAATTCGGCGAACTTATCTTCAAATTCTCGAACTTCGCGACCAAGGGTGAAATCCCCCCGTTCGACAATTTGTCTTATGACCCCAAGTATCTCCTCGCTATCGGCGAACTGTTCCGAGAGATAAGAGTAACGAACATCCATAAAGTTATTCCTGATTGTTCCGGTAAGTTTACAGGGTGCCGAGATAGTCGTCTAAGGCTTCGTGCCAGGGCCTATGTGGTCCGAGTTTGTCCGAGGCCAGAGCGGTATAGGCCGCCTTGGGAGCTGGTGATGGAAAATCATCATCCTTGGCTGGTAGTACCTTCGATTGGAAACCGCGCCGGTCTCTCAAGTGAAGAACAAACTCAAACAGGCTGAGCTCTCCGTCATTGGCGACATGATACACACCATTCGGCTGATTAGTTTCAATCAGATTCAGGACAATTTGCGCCGCGTCAAAGGAGTAGGTCGGTGAATCAATTTTGTCCTCGGCAACACGGACGTCTTTACCGTCTCCCATCAACTTCAACATTTTATCGGCGAAACCCGGACTATTATTCCGGCGGGGACCAAACATGGTCGGAAACCGGACGACTATGTGTCGGGAGCATATGTTTTCGGCAAATCGCTCAGCGGCAAACTTTGAGGCGGCGTAGACGTTAAGTGGTTTGACCTCATCGTCTTCGACATAGGGCGCACGTTTGGCGCCATCGAACACCGCATGGGTGCTTGTCTGGACAAAGATACCCCGAGTCTCCTCGGTTGCCCGCATCATGTTGAGGGCTGCTGAGGCGTGTACGGCAAAGGCACGGTCGGGATCAGCCTCGCAGGGGTTGATGCCCACGATGGCCACGGCGTTTACGACAACCTCAGGTGCTTCTGATCGAATTAGATCTGCCACTCTATCATAGTCAACGATATCCAAATCCTGATGAGAAACTGGGATAAGCCTGTAATTGGCTTGATCACAGATGTGATCAAATGCTGTTCCGAAACAACCGGTCGCGCCAAAGAGAAGTATTTTCATAAAATGATTTCAGACGAAATTTTGGTGGGTAACCGGGTTGCTGATCTCCCATAGGAACCTATTCACGTAGTGTTGCCGGCAATTCGACTCGCAGTCCCGATTCACATTTACAGTTTGAATTTTATCTTGGACTTCTTTGTAACGATCACTTGCGAGGATTTCCGCAAAGGAGGTTTCGATGATATTGCCCATCAAAAACTCTTCTCGATTGAAGTTGAACCAGTGCCCGCAAGGAAATACAGAGCCGTCACCACTTATATTCAAGATAAACTGAGTGCCATAGCAAATGTCGTAGTCTTTCCAACCGCAGTTCGTGATTTTGTGCCACTTCACGGAAACCGTGTATGTATCTGTCGAGTAACTTTCAGCCTCCAGTAAAATGTCGTGAATATTTTGGTACCCATCCCTCGGCGCGTCTAACAAGCCGTCATATGTATCTGAACAAGATTTAACGACAAAATAATCGACGCCGAGGTCCTGTCCCAATTTGGCGAGGGGAGCGATGTCGTTGAAATTTTCCTTGGTTACAACCATTTGCAAGCCAATCGTGCAATCGTGTCCGCCCGACTTCTTAACCTCAACGAGTTCCCTCACATTTCTTAAAACCCGGTCTAATTGGCTTACCTGGTGAATTTGTTGAAAAGACTCCGGTGTAGCGGCGCTGATATTGACACGAAGCCACTTGAGACCAGAAAGAAGATTGGCAGGATCAAATTTGTCGAGGCGAACCGCATTGGTGGCCAAACTCAAATCCAAGTCTCGTGTTCTTGCGACTTGAACAATTTCATCCAGGTCTGGATGTAGCGTGTTTTCTCCTTCGCCGATGAGTGCAATGGAGCGCACGCCTGTTTCTTTGGCGTCGGAAAATAGCCTTAATACCGCTTCTCGCGGCATATTAAAGCGTCCCTTTTTGTCGGTGCCGTACCCGGACCGACCTTGCAGGAAGCCATAGCAATAGGTGCACGCCATGTTGCATCCCGTAGAGATGCCCAGATCAATATGGAGAGGCGCAATTCGCTTTCCTGATTGCCACTCTGCCACTCGATCCAGGTGCCACAGCATTTTGTGGCCGTCCATGTTGTATTTATCGACAATTTTACGGGGACGCTCCACCAATAGCTCCTCATCAGATGAAGGGATCCGTGGAAAATCATTGTTGTCCACGGTTGGTGCATGTTTTTGCACGTTGGCACCTGCACTCTATCGCTTCTGTTAATTTGAATGTAGGAGTATCACATGAAATCCTAAAGAAAATTGAAATATTTTCATCAAAGTTAACGTGCAAAATTCTTAGAGCCGAGTCATGAAAATTTGCGAGTCCGACATTCGTTATCAAGAGAATTGCCCCTGTTGCGGGGGAGAGATGCAGGTGATTGTTGAACTTCCACGGTTTCCGTTAACTGGCATTTATGTGCCGTCAACTGAAGTTGAGTTTCCCGTCCAGTTTGATCAGCGTCTTATAATTTGCAGTTCCTGTGGTCACATGGCTTTGTTCAACGCTTTGCCGCCAACGATGTTATACGGTCCCCAGAATGTGTACCGGACATCTGCTTCCCACATATCAAATGACGCCAGCGAGGTCTTTATCAACTTTGTCCGCCGAGTCTCATCAGATCGACGGTTTAGATGCGTTCTGGAAATTGGCTGCAATGACCTTTATTTGCTCAAAAAATTTGAATCGATGAGTGAGCGGCGGGTTGGAATTGATCCCATGTGGTCACATGCGGAGCCTCCAGAAACCGATATTCTGGTGCTGGGCGAGTACCTTGAAAATATTGATTACAGAGAGGCGCTTCCGGACGCACCCGACCTTATCATTTCTACGCATAATCTAGAGCATATCTACGATCCATTGGCGGAGCTGCGAAGGTTGGTCGATGTAGCGGCCAACGATGCGTTCTTTGTTATGGAAGTCCCTGATGCAGACTCAATGATCCGAAATCTGCGGTTTGATCAGGTTTATCATGAACATTATCACAACTTTAGTCTGCCGAGTTTTTTGGCCTTAATAGACGAATTAGGCTGCAGATACATTGACCACACCCGAAATTATATGAACTGGGGCGGTACTTTGCTCGTAGCCTTCGGAAAATCAGAGGGTGCTCACCGAGAAGTTTCCCCTCCAATTGTGGACCCAATTCGAGCTGATAACGTAATAACTCTGTACAACCTCTTTCGGCAGAGGATGGATAGCCTTTCTTACATGCTTGGTCATTACGGGCAGCCAATTTGGGGATATGGTGCCGGTCAGATGTTGCCTATGTTGGCCTATCACCTTGATTCAGATCTTGATTTTCTCGAAGGGTTGATCGATGACAATCCAGATCGTGCAGGACTGTATTATCCGCACCTCAAACCAAAAATATTTTCCTCGGACGATGTTCCCAGTCTGGCTGAATCCACGATCTTGATTACCGCACAAGACGCAGCTCGCCCAATATTGCGAAACTTGGACACCATAAACCCGAGGCGAATTATTTGTCCTCTGAATGCATTTTAACTAAGTTCATTGCCGCAAAAATGCGTCAATTATGGGGAGTGGTTGATCAGGAAAAAAAGCTTCTTCGACCGTTCGATTATTGGGGTTAGTTATTTTTTTTAGGGCGCTTTCAAGTTCAGTTTTAGCGTCCCTTAACGCCATTCCAGCTTCTAAAATTTCCAACATCAACTTATCGTTCACAAACTTATAAAGCCGGATATCGAATTCATTGAGTTTTGCCATCTCATCAATTGTATCGGGGGAAAGCCACTCAGTTTGTTTTCGGACGTTTTGCCGTCGGTATAAACATGGGTCCCACCCAACCTGTCGGGAGAGAAGCAAGAGGGACTCATCAAATAGTTCAATCGTTCCTGCAAACAAGAACTTTTCTTCCAGGTTTTGAATGGCAATCTTGAATTCGGTTTCTGAGAGAATGTAATCGCTGTGATATCCCCCGATCAGCTTTGTCTGTTGGTTGGCAAAGAACTGAGGTTTATTTGAAAGCGCTTCATCCAGCGTCCAGGGAGTTCCGTTTTCTCGACAAAAATTACTGAGATTGGTTTTGAGATTTTCATAGTAGCTTGAGATCGCCCGTGAGACTGGCTCACGCATAAACGTGATGTATCTGCTCGGACGGCTCAGGTTTTCATGTACGCCAAAGTTAAAATGACCGACAAGCGCTTTGTAGTCGTGCCGGCCGGCCATCAGCAAATAGTCCAGGTTCTCCAAAAGTTGCACATTTGGCTGATTGTAGTAAGTGATGACATTTTCCCGGCCATACTGCAGATCGAGGATGCTCCGCAAGGTCGTGCCGGCAGCTTTTGGAATGTGCATGAACAAGAGGAATGGGCTGGTCATGAGAGGGTGAGGCTCCAATCCGAAGGTCTTCAATTGCGTGAAATTTATCAGCCGATATTTAACGTTCCATGAAGTCCGTAATAAACTAGGGCATCCTGGCGCTGCCGACAGGATAGTGGCGGATTGACCGGAACATGGTAAGATTTAGGCTCTGTTACTTTCCGCAAAGGGTATTTCTATTAGGAAAGAAAATTTGCAATTAAGAATAATTAGCAATTGAAAACAAAAATTTGAGGTGATAGAGGTTGTCTATCATTTGAGAATAATTCTCATTTGCGAAACTATGGACTAGTACAGGAAACTGAAATGCGAACGTATAAATCTCGACTTCGTTCTTACTTGGCCGCCGGGTTGGTGGCCGTGGTCTTGGGAATGCCGGTTGCCTCGCAGGCGGCCGAGGTGGTCAATCTTTATTCCTATCGGCAGCCGTTCCTGATCAACCAGTTCCTGAAGGAATTCACGAAGCAGACCGGCATTAAGGTCAATGTGGTGTTTGCCCAGAAGGGGATGCTGGAACGACTAAAGGCAGAAGGGCGTAACACCCCTGCAGACGCCGTGCTGACTGTCGATATCGCGCGGTTGAGCGCCATCGCCAAGGCCGATCTTCTGGCGCCGGTCAGTTCACCCGTGCTCGACAAAAACATTCCGGCCCAATACCGTCACCCGCAGGGACTATGGTACGGGCTGACAACCCGGGCGCGGGTTGTCTATGCGTCCAAGGATCGGGTGAAAGATGGCGAGATCGAAACTTATGCCGATCTCGCCAGCCCCCGGTTTAAGGGCAAGGTTTGTACCCGGTCCGGCAAGCACGATTATACACTCTCCTTGATCGCCGCCATGGTGGCCGAAAAGGGGGAACAGGCGGCTGAAGACTTCGTCCGCAAACTGAAAGCCAATCTGGCGCGTAAGCCCAAGGGCAATGACCGGGCGCAGGTGAAGGCCATCAACGAAGGCCTGTGCGATGTGTCCCTGGGCAACACCTATTACATGGGACAAATGGCGACCAACGTGAAGAACCCCGAACAAAAGGACTGGGCCAATGCGGTCCGGATCGTGTTTCCCACGGTGAACGGTACGGGCACCCACGTGAACATTTCAGGCGCCGCGATTACCAAGCATGGAAAGAACAAGGAAAATGCCCGGAAGCTTCTTGAGTTCCTAAGCGATTCCTTTGCGCAGAAAATGTACGCGGAACAGAATTTCGAATATCCGGTGAAGGCTGGCGTCGCCTGGCATCCGATGGTCAAATCCTGGGGCAGCTTTACCCCGAGTGAAATCAATTTGGAGACTATCGCCAAGCATCGGGCGACGGCGACCAAAATTATGGATAGGGTGAATTTCGACGGTTAACTCGCCGAAGATATCCAAGCGTTGAGGCCGGCCTCGTGAACGCGGGGCCGTTTCTCTGCGATTCAGACGCACTGGGAGGCGGATGACGACGACACAAACACTTACGCCCAACGCCGGGTTTAAAGCTGAGGCGGCTGGCGCCGGCAGGTTCGACGGCTGGACCTTCGGGGCCAGCCTTGTGGCTCTGGCCATTGCCGTCCCGTTGCTGACGGTCATCGGGCTTGCGCTATTTCCGGCGGAAAATATTTGGGGTCATCTGGCGTCCACAGTTTTGCCGCGCTTGATGTGGACAACTCTGTTGCTGATGGCGGGAGTCGCCATCGGCACGACCTTGATCGGCGTGGGCTCGGCCTGGCTGGTCGGCACGTACCAGTTCCCCGGCCGCCGAATATTTGAGTGGGCGCTTTTGTTGCCCCTGGCGGTGCCGTCTTATGTCATCGCGTTTGTCTACACCGACCTTCTGGAATACGCCGGACCGGTACAGGGAGTGCTGCGCGATGTATTCGGCTGGACCACGCCCCATGACTATTGGTTTCCGGATATCCGGTCGTTGGGCGGCGCGATCGCTATGATGTCTCTGGTGCTCTACCCGTATGTTTACCTACTGACCCGCGCGGCATTTTTGGAACAGTCGGCCGGTGTGCTGGAAGTCGCTCGGACTCTGGGCCGTAGTCCCTGGCAGGAGTTCATTCAGGTGGCGGTGCCCCTGGCTCGGCCATCGATCGTCGTCGGGGTTTCCTTGGCTATGATGGAAACCTTGAACGATTTCGGCACAGTCGATTTCTTTGGCGTGCAGACTCTTACCCTCGGCATCTTTGATGTTTGGCTGAACATGAATAACGTGGGTGGCGCGGCGCAGATCGCCATTTTAATGCTGGCCGTGGTAATTGGATTGATCTTCGCCGAACGCTATGCGCGGCGCAAACAACGCTTTCACCACAGCGCCCGCCGCTACAAACGGCCTGGCCGGAAGAAACTGTCCCCATTTTGGGGGATGCTGGCCATCCTCGCCTGCCTGGCGCCGCTGGGGCTGGGCTTCATCCTGCCGTTGTCGATCTTGGGCGCGGATTCCTACGTGCATTTCGACGAAGTGCTGGAAAGCGGTTTTGCCGGTAGTGCATTGAACAGTCTAATGCTTTCCGGTCTGGCGGCGTTGTTCGCGGTTTCTGTGGGTGTGTTCCTGGCCTACGGCATTCGCCTGCGCGGACATCGTTTTCTGGTTGTGGTTACCCGGTTTGCCAGCGTTGGGTATGCGGTGCCGGGCGCAGTGCTTGCCATCGGCGTTCTGATCCCCATGGCCTGGTTTGACAACCAATTAGACGGGTTTTTAAGGGACGCGTTTGATATCTCCAGCGGGCTGTTGCTCAGCGGGACAATTGCCGCGCTGACTTTTGCCTATGTCGTCCGGTTTCTGGCCCTCTCGTTGGGTGCGGTTGAAACCAGCCTGGGCCGGATCACAGCAAATATCGACGGCGCGGCCCGGGCGCTTGGCGCAACGCCCGGTCAGGCGCTGATAAAGGTTCATCTCCCCATTATCCGGGCCAGCCTGCTGACCGCCGCGATCTTGGTTTTTGTCGATGGGATGAAAGAACTGCCGATGACCACAGTCATGCGGCCCTTTAATTTTGAGACCTTGGCAACCCAAGTTCACCAGTTCGCCTCGGCAGAACAATTCGAGCAGGCGGCCCCTGCGGCATTGGCAATTGTCGCCGTAGGTATTATTCCCGTGATCTTTCTGAGCCTAGCCATGAACCGGGCCGTCTATGGTCGGGATGACGCCGCCGAAGGAATGATCTGATGGGTCTCTACATCGAAAATGTTTCACACGCATACGGCGGGCACCGCATCTTCGACGATCTGTCGATTTCGGTGCCGTCCGGCGACATCGCGTGTCTGTTGGGACCATCCGGATGCGGCAAGACAACTCTGCTGCGGCTGGCGGCCGGATTGGAAAGTCTGCAAAAAGGGGAGATCAGATTTTCCGACCGGTTGGTGGCGTCTGCCGAATTTTCCGTCCCGCCGGAACAACGCGGCGTCGGCCTGATGTTTCAGGATTTTGCCCTGTTTCCTCACCTCAATGTGGCTGACAACGTAGCGTTCGGCATATCGCATTTATCGGCAGCCGAGAAACAGTTGCGGATCGAAGAAGTGCTGCAACAAGTCACTATGCAGGACTACGCGGATGCCTATCCCCATACGCTTTCCGGCGGGCAACAGCAGCGTGTGGCGCTGGCGAGAGCTCTGGCGCCCCGGCCGGCAGTCATGCTGTTGGATGAGCCGTTCTCGGGCCTTGATCAGAGTATGCGGATTCAAATCCGGGAAGAGACGTTGGGCATTTTGAAAACGGCCGGTGTGGCGACGCTGATGGTAACCCATAATCCGGATGAGGCCATGTTCATGGCGGATCGAATCATGGTCATGGGCCCTCATGGCGCGGTGTTGCAGGAAGGCACGCCGAACGAGGTTTATGCAGCGCCGGTCCATCCGTACGTGGCGTCCTTCTTTGGTCAGGTGAATCAACTAAAGGGATCCGCCGCAGGCGGTAAAATAGAAACGATCCTGGGCGATTTACCCGTGCCGGCTTGTCGTGAAAGCTGCACGGTTGATGTGGTCATTCGGCCTCATGGCATCAAGCTCTCGGAAGATGGAGATAAGGGCGTGCCCGTGGAAATCCTGAACGCTCGCCCACTTGGCCGAAATACATTTATCCGCTTCAGGGTCAAAGGGCAGGGGGCAGATATCCCGGATTTCCATTGCCGAAAGCCAGGCGTTTTTCCGGCAAGCCCGAAGGGAGAGGTGCGGGCTTGGATCGATCCTGGTAGCGCCTTTGTCTTTCCTCAAACCGCCGGCGAGGCGGGAGAAGACCCTGAATAACTACAGGCTTTGTGGGTTTTTCCCTTCCTCATACGGCTTTGGCGTGTCATAGTCCCGCCCGGCTCAAAGGGCCCTCCAAGGAAAAGACGAGAGAAACCGAAGGGAACCAGGGTATGCGTGCAGGACGGGACGACGCCCGCGTTCTGATTTACAGCCACGACAGTTTCGGTCTCGGGCACTTGCGCCGTTGCCGGGCGATTGCCCATTCACTGGTAGGGGCGTTCAATAAGCTCTCGGTTCTGATCCTTTCCGGGTCACCCATTATCGGCAGCTTCGATTTTCGTGCCCGCGTGGATTTTGTGCGGGTGCCCGGCGTCATCAAGCTGCGTAACGGCGAATACACCTCGCTGAATCTGCATCTGGATATCGAACAGACGATGGCGCTGCGCGGCTCGATCATCGAGCACACGGCCGACGTCTTCGATCCCGATATCTTCATCGTGGACAAGGAGCCTTTGGGCCTCCGAGGTGAGGTTGCCGACACGTTACAGATGCTGAAAGACCGGGGTACGCCTCTGGTGCTGGGCCTCCGAGATGTGATGGACGAGCCGGCATTGTTGGTGCCGGAGTGGGAGCGCAAGAACGTGTTGCCGGCTTTGCAGGAGCTCTATGACGAAATGTGGGTCTATGGCCTGCCGCAGTTTTATGACCCGTTGTCGGGCGTCAATCTGCCGGACTCCGTCCGACGGAAATTGATCTATACGGGCTATCTGCGTTATTCATTGCCGGATGCGTCATCCGTCCTATCCACATCCATCGGCGAGGACCCCTACATTCTGGTTACCGCAGGCGGGGGTGGTGACGGTGATGATATGGTGGATTGGGTCCTCTCGGCATACGAGACCGACCGGAATATCCCCCATCGCGCAGTGGTGGTTTTCGGTCCTTTCATGCAACCCGAAGATCAGGAAGGATTCCTCAAAAGGATCGACGACTTGGACCGGGTGACGGCGATCACTTTCGACGCCCATATCGAACACTTGATGGAAGGCGCCGTCGGCGTTGTCGCCATGGGCGGCTACAACACGTTCTGCGAAATACTGTCCTTTGACAAACCGGGGATCATCGTGCCTCGCACCAAGCCCCGCATGGAACAGTATATCCGGGCAGCGCGGGCGCAGGAGCTGGGACTCGTCTCCATGCTACAAATTGAAGACGGCAAGGACCCGGCCCGCATGGCGACGGCGCTGCGCCAACTGACCCAACAGAAACGTCCATCGGACGTGGTTTTGCCGGGATTGCTTGACGGTTTGCCCAGTATCAACCGTTTGACCAGCCGTCACTTGGCGCGGTCACTGCCCAGCGAGCTATCCGTTGTGCGCAAAATATCTTCGTGATTACAATTCTCTAAGCGACTATTTTGTGCGGATGCGCACGGTTATTGTCCTCAAAGGCTATCCACGCCTCTCCGAGACTTTTATCGCTCAGGAAATCCTGGAGCTGGAACGGAGAGGTCTCGATGTGGAGATCGTCTCCCTTCGCCACCCGACCGATAAGAAAACCCATCCGGTGCATGATCAGATCAAGGCGCGGGTGAGTTATCTACCGGAATATCTGTTTCAGGAGGCCGGCCGGGTCCTACGCGCCTGGAGGCGGGTGCGTCAGTGGCCGACTTACAGAACGGCGTTTTCAGCTTGGTGGCGGGATTTCAAAAGAGACCGCACCCCAAATCGCATCCGCCGCTTCGGTCAGGCGTTGGTTCTAGCGGCGGAATTGCCGAACGAGATTGAGCGTCTCCACGCACACTTTCTACACACCCCGGCGTCGGTGACACGTTATGCGGCGTTGCTCACAGGCCTGCCATGGAGTTGTTCGGCGCACGCGGTTGATATTTGGACGACCCCGAAATGGGAGATTGCCGAAAAGTTAGCGGAGTTAGACTGGCTGGTCACCTGCACGGCGGCCAACCAAGCGTATCTAGCCGAGCTGTCCGGCAATGACGATAAGGTTCACCTGGCCTATCATGGTCTCGATCTAAGCCGTTTTCCGGCGCGCGAAGCGAAAATAGTCGAACGCGATGGTTCCGATCCGGACAATCCGGTCACCATTTTGTCTGTCGGCCGCGCCGTGGAAAAAAAAGGCTATCCCAACTTGCTGGCCGCCTTGGCTTTGCTGCCTGCCGATCTTAACTGGCGGTTCATACATGTGGGCGGCGGTAAAGAGATCGATAGGCTCAAACGGATCGCCAAGCAGTGGAACCTGGAAGATCGCATCGACTGGCTGGGCTCCCGGTCCCAAGACGAAGTCTTAAGAGCCTATGGCGAGGCG